>Ga0209813_10000108_pt1 | contig 30957 bp, 29 predicted proteins | sample EndMethybrTD3033_FD_187596 | JGI IMG/M metagenome (GOLD analysis project Ga0209813, IMG submission 187596) | Populus endosphere microbial communities from Tennessee, USA - Endosphere MetaG P. TD hybrid TD303-3 (SPAdes) (version 2) | ecosystem: Host-associated > Plants > Roots > Endosphere... | reverse complement strand
GGGCAGGGCGCACCCGCCCGCCCTGCGCCATGGCCTGATCGCTCGCCGCCTCGCCGGCGATCGTGGTGACCGCCAGGCCGATGCCTGACAGCGCCGTGCTGCTGCGCAGCAGATAGGCGCCGTTGCCGTAGAGCGCGACCGTGCCCTGGGCGCCGTTCAGAATATGTCGCTCGAACCCCTCGGGGATGATGACCACGGCCCCTGCGCCGGTCGTCTCGAGCCAGAGCCGGGCGGCTCCTGGAGAGGCCGGGCGCGCGGCAAGATCGGCCTGCTGGAGCGCTGCGATCCGGCGCACGAGACTGCGGCTTGCGCCGCTGTCGTCGAGATCGACGACGGCCACCGGAATGCGGACCGCGACCTCCCCGGAATAGGCTGAAGGGTAGAAGAAGGAATAGAGGATCGTCGACACGACGATCAGCATGAAGGCGGAGCGGTCGGAGAGAACGGCGCGGAAGGTAGCGAGGAAGGCGCGGCCGATCATCGTCGTCCCCAGACCTCCGGGCTCATCCGCGCCGAGACATAGCGCGGCAGCCCGGCGCCCGAGCCGACGACGAGAAAGGCAAACAGCGCCAGGATCGATCCAAGAGATGCGAGCACGGGTGCGCCGATCATCCATTGCTCCGCGACCAGCCGCGCGAAGCGGGTAAAAGGCAGCAGCGCGCTCCATAGCCGGGCGAAGGCGGAGGCCGACTCGATCGGGAAGATCGCCCCGGCGAAGGCGAAGGAAGCGCCCGCATAGAGGGCGGTCATCGACAGCGCCTGCCCCATGGAAAGGGTGGCCCCGACGATGAACAAGGCCATGCCCGCATAGGCGAGATAGAGGGCGAGATAGCCGCCCATCAGCATCGCCACGCTCCCTTGCACGGGCCAGCCCCGGTAGACCGCGAGATAGCCGGTCGCAAGCGCCCCCCAGAGCAGGAAGATGAGGATATAGGGCGCGATCTTGCCGGCGACGGCGGCGACCGCCTCGCCTCGAGGCCCTGCAAGCCATGCTCCGATGGTCCCGTCCCGCAGCTCGCGACCGAGCGCGCTCACGACCGCGATCATGAACAGCAGGTGCAGGAGTGCGGGGTGGATCAGGGCGACGAGTTGCAGCTCGTAACTGGCCTGCGGGTTGTAGAGGATCCGACTCTGCACGCTCACCGGCTGCGGCCGCACACGCGCGGGACCGGCGATCGCGGCGCTTTGCTCCCCGGCCAAGGCCTTTGCGTGGGCCTGGACCACGGTGCCGACTTCACGCAACACCGAACCCGAGGGCGTGGAATAGCTCGCATTGTAGAAGAGGAGGATCTTGCCGGTCTCGCCGCGCAGCACGGTGCGCTCGAGATCACGCGGGATCAGGACCACGGCATAGGCGGCGTTGGAGCGGACCAGATGCTCGGCCTGTGCCATGTCCGGTGGCCGCGCCGCGACCTTGAGCCCGGGTGACGCCTCCAGCTTGCGGATGAGGTCGCGCGCGACGCCGCCGCCGTCCTCGTCGACCACGACGATCGGCAGGTTCCGCATGACGCCTGCCGACAACTGGACCGCGACGATCGCCAGCAGCAGCAGAGGCAGCCAGGTGACCAGCGCCAGATCCCAGACGCTGCCGCGCAGGAAGGCGGTTTCGCGCCGGGCGCTATCGACGAAGGCCCGGATCATTGCGGCCAGTCGAACAGGACCGTCATGCCGGGGCGCAGCCCATCGACCCGCGACACGGGCGACAGGCGCACGTCAAAGCTCTTCACGTCAAAGCCGCTCGACTGGCGGGTCGCGCGCCATGTCGCGAAATCGCCGGCGGGCGCGATGTAGAAGACCCGAAACTGGGCGCAACGATCGCCGAGCGCAGGTATGCGGCCGGTCAGGACCCGTCCCCGGCGGATCGCACTGAACTGATCTTCTCTCAGGGTGAGCGTCACCCAGGGATGATCGATGTCGGTCAGGACGAAGACGGGAAATCCCTGCGGCACGAGTTCGCCCGACTGCGCCAGCCTGCGTCCGATCTCACCGTCCGACGGCGCGAACACCCGGGTTTCCTTCTCGGCCGCCTCGACTTCGGCCAGGGCGCCGCGCGCCTGGCGCACCTGTCCGCTCGCGGCCTGCCGATCCTGTCGCCGCGCCCCGGCCAGCGCCAGATCATATTGCGCGCGCGCTGCTCGGGCCGCTTCATTGGAGGCCAGGGCGTTTGCGCGGCTCTCGTCGCGTTTCTGCCCCGCCAGCACACCCTGTTCAAAGAGGCGCTCGGTGCGCTGATAGGTGGTCTGGGCGAGGTCCGCCGCCGCCTGCGCGCGTCGCCACTGGGCCTCGGCAGCCCGGATATCCTCCGGCCGTGCGCCTTCATCGGCCTTGTCCGCATTCGCCTGCGCGGCGGCGAGCGCGCCGCCGGCCTGTTCGGAGCGGGCTTCGACCTCGGGACTGTCGAGCGTATAGAGCAGCTGTCCCGTCTTCACCGGCTGGCCTTCCTCGACATGAAAGGCCGTGATCCGAGCCGAGACCTTGCTCGTGATCCGCAGTTCGCGGGCCTCGACCATGCCCTGGAGCTGATCGGGAACCGGGCGATAGGCCAGCCAGAGACCGAGGCCGAGAATGACCACGACGAGGAAAGCAATGAGCGGCAGCAACTTGCGCTTCCGCCCGGTCGGAACCGGCGGAGCCGTCTCGTCCGGGGTGACCAGGGTTTCCGATGTGGCGGTCATGGCGTGACCCTTTCACCCTGGTCGATATAGTCCGGCAATGTGGCGATCTGACCGCTGACGTGGAGAAGCTGGGCGAGCGCGACAACGAAATCATATCCGGCCTGGGCGCGCTGGATCCGGGAGCGGGCAAGACCGAGCTGCGCATCGATCACGTCGAGCGAGGTTGTCTGCTCCTCCTGATAGCCGAGGGTCTGGACCCGCAGATTCTCCTGCGCCGCAGTGATGGCCGTGTCGGTCAGCTCAAACCGCCGTCGCGCGGCTTCCGCATCGTTCCAGGACCGCGTGACGCCGATTTCGATCTGGGTGCGGGCTTCGCGCAGGCCCGCATTGGCTTGCGTCACCGTTTCCCGCGCGGCCTGCACCGCTTGCGAGCGGCCCACACCGGAGAAGAGCGTGTAGCGCAGCCCGACGCCCACCGACCAGTCGGGATCGGTCAACAGCGTGTCGCGCCGATCGAAATTATACTGGGCGAAGCCATAGATCGTAGGCCGGAGCTTGGCGCGCTGAAGGGCCACCCCCGCTTCAGCCTGGTCTTCCAGCGCGCCGAGCCGATCCAGTTGGGGATGGGCGCGCAGGGCCGCGTCCACATAGGTGTCGAGCGAACGGAGCGGCTGACGGATCACGAAGATCGGGGAGACGGGATCGACGCCGGACGGCGCCCGCAGCGCGCCGGCAAGCGCTACCTGCGCACTCGCGAGATCGGCCTGCGCCTTTTCCAGTTCGCGCGCGGCGTCGTCGCGCGCTACCTGCGCCTGGAGGCGTTGGGCCCGGCTTATGAACCCTTCCTGTTCGAGCTTGAGGGCGTCCGCGACATGCCGCTCTAATCCCGCAAGCGCATCACGGCGAACATCGCGCACGCGCTCGAGCAACTGCTGGCCGAAATAGAGCTGGGTCATCTGCAACAGACCGTTGTCGATGACGATCTGGCGTTCGGCGCGCGACTGTCCCAGTTGCGCCGCGGCGCCCGCCTGGGCGGCGGGAATCTGGCCGCCGGAATAGAGCGGCAGCGTCGCCGTCACGATCGGCCGGGTGCTGGTGCGCTCGATCTCGAAGCGCAGGGGGTCAGAGATGGAATAATCCTGGGCCACGTCCGCCAGCGGGCCGAGCGGCAGATAGAGGGTTTTCTGATAGCGGATCATCTGTCCTTCGAACTCGACGGTCGGACGCCGCAACGTGCTCGTGGAGCCTTTCTGGGCCTCCTTGCTGCGCACATCGGCGTCGGCGCCCTGGATCGCGTCCGACCGCTCGAGCAGCCTCGCCTGGGCGCTTCGATAATCGAGATCAAGCCTGTCGATCGTTTGCGCCTGCGCGCCCTGACAGACCGCAGTCGCCAGCGCGGCAACCAGCATCGAACATCGCAAGGTCATGAAGAACGTCTCCTGCTCCCGCACGGTAACGTTGACATCCAACCGACTCAATACATATTTGTATCGAAATGCTCCCGCCCGTGATCCCGTGAGCCGCCGCCCGGCACGAACGCGCCCGACCCGGGCGCAGACCCGGGAGCGCATCCTGGATGGCGCTCTCGAGGCCTTCGCCGAACGTGGCTTCCATGGCTCCACCCAGGAAGATATTTGCGAGCGCGTCGGTCTGAGCCGGGGGGCCTATAATTCCAGCTTCCGATCCAAGGACGAATTGTTCTTCGCCCTCTATGACCGGGTGATCGAGCGCTTGCAGTCGAGGCTGGAGGAGGCGACCGCTTGCGCCCTGTCCATGCCCGGCTCGACGGCCGACAATTTCCTCAAGGCCTTTATCGCCAGCTATCCGTTCGATCGGGACTGGTATCTGCTCCAGGCCGAGTTCGGCCTCTATGCCCTACGCCATCCTGCCATGGCGAGCCACTATGCCGAACGGCAAGGACGGATCCTCGCCATCATCGAGGGCGCGCTCGCCGACATCCTTCGCGAGGACTCCCGCATCGTTGCCCGGGGCCTCCCGCGCATCGCGCGACTGATCCTGGCTGTCCACGAGGGAAGCATGTTCCAGGGCCTGCTCGAACCGCACGAGGTCGCAAGCGGAGAGCTTCTGGACTTTCTCGTGGATCTCATGCTGGCGAGGGCGGCAACGAGAGTCGACTAAGAATGGATTGCTGATCTTGCCTTGCGGGAGGCCGCGCAACAGCATGCCTGCCTCTATTTGTGACGTGGGAGATCGTTTAGTGAAGGAGACCGCGCTGTATCGCCGTGGCGACGGCCTGGGTGCGCCTGTTGACAGCGAGACACTTGAAGATCGCGCGAAAATGCCATTTTACGCCATCTTCGCCGATACCCAATATGTTGGCGATCTCCGCGCTCGTAAGACCATCCCGCGCCAGGCCGAGGATATGGAGTTGGCGGCGAGACAGGTCGGATCCTTCGGTATGTTGTGAACTCGGCAAGTGATGTTGTGCTGCGGACCGATCAAACCTCGCCTTTACGGCCCATCCCGCGTGAATATGCTCCAGGATATTCCGGAACTCCCGCGCTGTTTCCTTCAGTCCTGTGCTGTCGCGAATTTCCGAGGCCTCTTCCGCTGACCGTATGGAAAGTTGCAGCGCCTCTTTACGTAGATGCAGCACCGAACGCAGCATGAGGGTTTTGAGTATGATATGTTGCCATCCTGCCCTGCGGATGCGGGCCAGGATACGGTCCGTCAATTGGCGCGCGAGGTGATCCTTCCCGTCGGCAAGCGCCCGCGTCGCAGACAGAAGCATGCACTCGACGTCCGCAATGGCGAGGTGAGCCGAAGTGATGGCGTCGTTCCTGGGAATATTGGGGATGGTGACCGATCGACCCGACGCGATTTCATGTTCCGCAGTCAGGATATCGGCCATGAGTTGCAGTCGCGGCATGTGGTCGCGTACGGCTTTCACGTCCAGTTCGGTCAGGATTTTTTCGCAGAGGTCCGCATCTCCGGCCAGACGAGCGGCCCGTAATATGGCCCGTGCCGTATGAATGCGGACGTCGACGATCTGGTCGCAGAAAAGCAACGGCCATTCCAGTTCTGCCAGAGGCACGCCGCTTTCGGCCAGCACAGCGAGGCGCAATGTTTTCAGCGTCTGCTCGGCGACCGGGGAGACCATATCCGTCAGATGCGCGTCGATCCTATTTCGTGCGGGAATGATCTGCCCCTGCGTCAGCAGGAGCAGCACTTCGGCAATCTTTGCCCAGTCGCGGGCAAAGCCCTGATCGGCCAGGGCACAGGCTTGATCCAGTAGGGGACGTAGTGCCGCGAACTCGGCCGCGTTCGACTGGCTCGCCACGATGCTCGCGAGGCAGGCCAGGGCGGAGGCCTTCATCATCGGATTTTCCCGGGCGTGCAGCTCGAGCCATTGCCGGCAGAGCATTTCCGCCCGGACGACATCGTCCCTCAGCGCCGCTGTCGTCGCACCGAGCAGCGTCAGCAATTCCTCATGCGCATCCGTGCGTGACAGCAACTTCAAAAGGTGCGTCGCCCCTGCATGCTGCTGCTGCTGGAAGGAAAGGGCCCATATCTTTCCCAGGCCAGCCATGGGATTGGTCAGCAACGCTGTGTCGGGCACGCCCTCGAGCCAATGGGCCAACTCATCGATACGGCCTTGTCGCAGGGCGACATCCATGACGATCTCACCGCCCAGCCCCCGCGCCCAGGCCGGATCGCCGGCCCGCAGCGAAAGCGCTATCGTTTGCGCTGGCCGGCCGGCGCGCCAGTGATGAAAAGCCGCACGTTTTAGAAGATGGCTTGGAGAGGAACGAAGCTGCGACTGTCCGCTCAAGGCAAGATGGTGTCGCAGCGCCGGATTGAGCGCAAACATTCCGTCACTGTCCGGCCTCAATAGGAGGCATTCGCGTTGCGCACGTGCGATCCATTGCGCGCCGTCGTGGACGCGCAGGGCAAAATCGTGGCTTTCGGCATCGAGGGGAGCGATTAATGCCGCCTTTTTCAGCCATGTGCGCAGAGCGGGCGATAAGGGCGCCAACACCATCTGATCGAGATAACAGATGATCTCGGGCCATAAATGCAGTGGCTGCATCCGGTAGGATACACGGCCCGCGATGCGGCACAATGCGGGCCAACCCTGTGTGTCCGATATGATCCGGTCGAGGGCTGAAGGGACCCGGATCAATTCCTTCAGATCCTGGGCGCGGCAGGCCAGGGCATCGGGGCCGACTTCCTGCCAGTCAGCGTTGAGGACGCCAAATCCCCAGGGGGCGGAGGTTGCAAGGACCGCTCGCCAATCATCGGGAAGAGCATCCATCATGTCTCTTGTCAGCGTTTCGAGATGCGGCGCTTCCTGAACATCATCGAGGCAAATAATCCCGGGCCTGTCCTGATGCCATATCCATTGGAGAATGGACTCGATGTCCGCGGCGGTTCCGGCCTGAAAGGCGAGGCGACGCAGGGTGCCCTTCTTTGTGTCGTCGCTTGCAAGACTTGCCCAAAGCGCCGGGCGACCAGTGTCCGCCGCCTCCTTCCAACCGGCCGCGAGCGTCGCCGATTTGCCGTAGCCGCAAGGTGCGCGCAGCAGGCTGACGCGCGCGGTCAATTCCACACGGCGAAGTGCCGTTTCCGCCAGTCGCGAAAGCAGCGTTGGAGTCCATTCGGTTCCCAGGCCCATGTCGGGTCGATACTACATGTTCGTGTAGTTCCCTATTGCTTTTGCGCTCGTAAGACTCGCGCGAAGGTCATGTTTTCGACGAGAATGAAATGATTGAAGAGAGCCATTCGATTTCGCAGGAACCCTGTGATGGCCGCCCGGTGGAAATGCTCTTCACCGCGCAAAAGGCAATGTCGGACGAGCGCCGGATGCGCTTTGGCCTTGCTGAAAGACGCGCTGCGCTGGCGCGCCTCGCGGCTGCCATACGAAAGTTCGAAGGGGAGATCGTCCAGGCCATGGCGACCGACTTCGGCAAGCCGGAGGCCGAAGTGTTTCTGACGGAAATTCTTCCGGTCATGCAGGAAATCCGCCACAGCCGTCGTAATCTGCGCCGATGGATGCGGCCAGTCCATGTCGGACCGACATTGATCGGTTTCGGCACGGCCGGACGGATCGTGCCGCAGCCACGCGGCGTGTGCCTTATCATCGCGCCCTGGAATTACCCATTCAATCTCTGCCTGGGGCCGCTTGTCTCCTGCCTTGCTGCCGGCAACAGCGCTATCCTGAAGCCTTCGGAGATGACACCTGCTACCTCGGGCGTCATCGCGCGGCTGATCGCCGACACATTTCCGCCAGACTTGGTTACCGTCGCCCTCGGCGGGAAGGAGATGTCTCAGGCCCTGCTCGCGCTGCCCTTCGATCATATCTTCTTCACCGGCAGCCCCGAGGTCGGGAAAGTCGTAATGCAGGCAGCCTCCCGCCACCTGACCTCCGTTACGCTGGAACTGGGTGGCAAGTCGCCCACGATCGTGGGACCGGATGCCGACATAGAGACGGCCGCCAGTTGGATCGCCTTCGGCAAATTCTCCAATGCCGGTCAAACCTGCATCGCGCCCGATCATGTGTTCGTCCACGCTTCGATCCGCGACCGGTTCGTGGAAGCGCTGCGCCGCCGGATCGCCGCCGCTTATGGTTCGGGCATGACGAGCCCCTATCTCGCAAGGATCGTCAATGATCGCCATGCGGACAGACTGGGGGACCTGATTGCGGATGCCCTGGCCACGGGCGGGCGGATCATTGTCGGCGGCGAAAGGCAGGGAAGGGCGCTGGCGCCCACAGTGCTGGAAGCGATCGCTCCCGAGGCGGCGATCGACCATGAGGAGATATTCGGTCCCGTCCTGCCGGTCCTGACCTATGATGACATTGAAACCGTGATCGGTCGGATCAACGCAAGACCCAAGCCGCTGGCGCTTTATGTGTTCGATCGTGACCGGGCGAGAGTGGATCATATCCTGGCGGCCACGACTTCCGGCAGTGCAGGCGTCAACCTTACCATCGTCCAATACGTCCACGATCATCTGCCGTTCGGCGGTGTGAACAATTCCGGGATCGGGGCGGCACATGGCCATCACGGGTTCCGGACTTTCAGTCATGAGCGCGCCGTTCTCCAGAACCGCTTCTCCGCTCTGCCTCTCGTCTTTCCTCCCTATTCGGGCCGGGCAGCGCGTCTGATCCGACTTGCCAAACGCTTTCTGGGGTAAATCCATGTACGACTATATCACGATAACCGATAGCCTAACTATCTAAATTAACGTGGCTTTTCCTGCCTTCTGGCGGTCGCCAGCATCTCACGGCGAAGTATGGCGTTCATGCGGGCTTGGTAGCCCTTACCCTGCGATTTGAGCCAGGCGAGCACATCAGCATCAAGGCGTGCCGTCACCTGCTGCTTGATGGGCTTATAGAAGCGCCCACGCTGCCCGTTCCGCCAGAAATCCTCTGTCAGCGCCGGAGAGTCGCTATAGTCGATCCCGCTATCCGGCATCGCCTGCAGGGCATCCAGTTCGGCCTGTTGCGCTTCGGTCAACGGCGGCAGATTGTCCGGATCGAGTTGGAAACGGACGGTATCAGCGTCTTTCTTCTTCATAACGTCGCCTTTCCGTTCGATCGGCCTTTCGAGCCGAAATGATATGAATGATCTCCACATACTCGCCGTCATCGTCTTGCTCGACGACAGTGTGGGCCACGAGGAGGAGCAGATGCCCTTCCACGAGGCCCAAGGTTTGCCATCGTCGCTCGCCACCTTCGATCCGATCCTGATCGCTCAGCGCGAAAGGATCTGTGAACGCACGAGTAGCGATCGCAAAGCTGACGCCGTGCTTCTTCAGATTGCTCTCGGCTTTGGCCGGATGCCAGGAGAAGCGCATGGATGGCATTACGGAAATATAATTATGTTTTTGTCGTTACGCAAGGCGCGGCGGTTTGAGCCATCCGGCCCGCGCGAGCGTATCTGCGAGGGTCGATCGGGGCACGTTGAACGTGCGGCTGATCGACGACTTGCTAGCGCCACCGGCAAGGGCGGCGGTGATCTGATCGAGCTTTTCCGCATCGATCGTTCGCGGGCGGCCACCGTAGCGCCCGCGCCGTCTGGCGGCCGCAAGGCCTGCCATGATGCGCTCGCGCGTCAATGCCCGTTCATACTGGGCCAGCGCGCCGAACAGCGAAAACAGCAGCTCGCCATGCGGCGTTCCCGTGTCCATCTGCTCGGTCAATGACCGGAATGACACGTCACGCTCCCTGAGATCGGTCAGGATCGACAGCAAATGCGGCAGGGAGCGGCCGAGCCGATCCAGTTTCCACACGACCAGCGTATCGCCGGCTGCGAGATATTCGAGGCAGGCCCGCAGGCTCGCCCGGTCCTCGCGAGCGCCGGATGCCTTGTCGGAATAGAGATGCCGGCTATCGACGCCGGCTGCGATCAGCGCATCGCGCTGAAGATCGACCGATTGCCGGTCATCTGTGGAAGAGACGCGCATGTAGCCTATAAGCATGTCGGAAAACCCCTGATAGCTTGTTGTGGGACAGTCCTCCTTTCCGGCAGAGTTTATCGGACGCTACGGATTTTGGGCGTGCGTAGATTGCTGGAATTTCCGGGGGGATGCCTGCTAGCGGCGGAATGTGTCGTCGGGCGCATCAGGCGGGGCGCTTATCGTGTGATTTCCATTAGGTTAATCTGTTCGTGCAGCCGCTGCCGCAGCGGACCGTCTTCTGGCCGCGACGATCAATAACGGATTATCCGCCTGCTTACGCTGACCAAGTCGCATGCCCGTCGCCGAATTGATCCCGTGGCGGCTGCACACATCGCTGTCGCCATGCCCGTTTCCTGCTCCGCGCCTCTTCAATTTATCGTAGAAGCTTTTGATGTGTCTTATTAAAATCCTTGGCTTGCCGCTCTCGGTCAGACGATGATTGGACGGATTTCAGTTCACTTTCGTCCATATCTGCGATTTGCACATGATCCGCCCTGTCAGGCACCCCTTTCCCTCCATCCGCCGATCGTCGAGCGTGGTGATTGTTCCAGAGAAGGTTTGGCCGATGTCGGGTACAAAAACACTGCCGCGCCACACGCCCTTCTTTTCAGGAACAAAATCGCGAAACAGGATCAGACCTACCAGATCGTTTGTCCCGCCGCGCCGCGCATCCGCCTTGGCTTTGTCACTTGCCCAGACCACGACCCCGCACATTCTGCTTCCGCACGGCTGGGCTCGCACATGTACGCTGTCCTGCGGATTCTTCCACACTCCGAAAGAAGCGCGCTGTGCCTCGACGGACGCAGATGCTGCAAGTAGCAGCATGGCTGCCAATACGAAACTGAACCTCATCGCCATTCTTCCTCAAGGCCGGATCATCATTTGCGCGACATTTTCCGCGATCGCCATGGTAGGCGCGTTAGTGTTGCCCGACACGATCGACGGCAGGATCGATGCATCGACCACGCGCAAACCGTCAATGCCACGTACACGGGCTGCCGGATCGACCACGGATGCCGAGTCACTGCCCATGCGGCATGTTCCTACCGGATGATAGATTGTTTCAGCGCGCGCGCGGATGTCGTCGATCAGAGCCTCGTCGGTCTGGACCGCGGGTCCCGGTCGCACCTCCTCGCGCAAGTGACGGGCGAGCGCCGGCGCATGAAGGAGCTTGCGGGCTAGCTTCGCGCCATTCAGCAAGACGCCCACATCATCGGGATGACTGAGATAATTGCCCTCTATGCGCGGATGAGCCGTGGGATCGGCGATCTTGAGCCCGATCCTGCCGCGGCTCTTCGGTAGAAGGTCGCAGACATGCACGGTCATTCCGTAGCCGAAGGCTGTCTTGCGGCCAAGGTCACGCAGGATCGCCGGCAGGAAATGGAATTGAAGATTGGGCCGCTCCCGGCCGGCGTCGGATTTGAGGAAAGCGCCGCCCTCCGAGGCATTTGACGTCAATTCGCCTTCATGATGAAGGAAATAGCTCCATGCGCCGCGTATCGCACGAGGCAGGAAACTGGGCGCCACCCCAAATCCTTCGCGATCGGCCGTGGTTGCCACAGCCGTATAGTCGAGGTGATCGGCGAGATTGGCTCCGACTTCGGGCGCATCCAGAACGATCTCTATGCCATGCTGCCTGAGTTCGCTCGCCGAGCCGACGCCCGACAGCATCAGAATCTGCGGCGAATTGACCGCGCCAGCCGAAAGGATCACCTCTCCACCGGGGCGCAGCAGCAGGTCCCGGCCGCCGACGCGGACCCCGATGGCGCGACGGTCCTTGAACAGTATCCGTTCGACGAGGCCGTTCGTTTCGATGGCGAGATTCTTGCGCGAGCGAGCCGGATCGAGAAACGCTCGCGCCGTGCTGAACCGTTGCCCGTCTTTCTGGGTCACCTGATAGACACCAAAGCCTTCCTGGCTCACGCCATTGAAGTCGGGATTTCGCGGGTAGTGCAGTTCCACCCCAGCTTCGACGAAGTCTTCCGTAAGTGGGTTCACTCGCCCAAGATTGGAGACGCAAAGTGGCCCGGCATTGCCATGATGCTCGTCGTGGATAGCCTGATTGTTTTCGAGCGCGATAAAAAGCTCGCGCATGCGCGGCCAGTCCCAGTCAGCTCCGGCGGCCGCCCCCCAGCCCTCATAGTCCGCCCGATCGCCGCGAATGTAGACCATTGCATTGATCGAGCTGCTGCCACCCAGCGTCTTGCCGCGCGGCCAATAGAGCCGCCGGTTGTTAAGGTGAGGCTCGACTTCGGTCTCACAGTTCCAGTTCACCCATCCCGTGCGGGCAATGACGCCGACGCCAAGCGGCATGTGAATGAAGGGATTGCGATCGCGCGGCCCCGCCTCGATGAGGCAGACAGCTTTATCCGAATCAGCAGAAAGGCGGTTGGCCATGACGCAGCCGGCCGAGCCGCCGCCAATGATGTGGTTTCCGTCAGCGCCGAACCGTAACATCTAGCTACTCCTCTTCTATCCCCATCGCTTTCAAGTCCAATCCCAATTCCTTTAAACTGGGCAGGGGAGGAGGATCGAAGGCTACCAGTGCATCGATAAAGTCATGAAAGCTGTCGTATACGGGGGTTATCGCCCTAGAAGGCAGAGCTTCATCGTGCAGCCATACGGATATCTTTCCATCAATTCTGTCAATTAACAGCATATTACCCAGACCGATTTCCGCAAAAACCACAGATGTTTTTGGAATCTGCATGGATAATTGTTCGTTTATGCGAATTATTCCTAAGCTTCCGTCAGCAGGGCCATATATAACTGAAACGCCAATTCTTCCTGAATCTTCGGAATAGGCGCATTTTTCCGCAGGAAATTCAACATCCTTATTGAAAACTATCGCTGATCCGAATTCAATAAATAAATCACGAAGCTCAGAGGGCAGCAATATCCTTAATGAACTCTCTATCTGGTCTAATTCGATCAAAGAATCTCCCGGCATGTGGAGTGATTCTGCATCGAATGATGGATCAAACTGAAAGGTCATATATTTTCTGCCTTACATCATTAGGGCGTCGCTATCGTGTCCGTTCCGCACCGCGCCTCAATCACGCCACCTGATTGGTATAGCCGTTAGCGGAGGGGCACGACAATCAGGTCAATCTTGGCGCGTCGATGCTTTGATTGGTGCTGCGCTCCATCTACGATTGAATATCCGCCATCCGACTAAGCCCGCGACAACGCCCAGCAGGCCGCCCACGAGATAGGCGGTTGGCGCATCATTCGGCACAAAAAAGAAGCCGCCAGCAACATAGCCGCCGATTACGGCGGTGCGTGTCACCGCACCATAGATCGCGGCGACCTTGCCATGATCGGCGGGCGGGCATTCCGACTGGAACAAGGTTCGGACAGCGACGTTGTGGATGCTGTTTGCGCCGCCGCCTAGGATGAAGGCGACGGCAACGATTGCCAGCCCGATCGGCGCAAGGCCGATCCACAGCATGGTCGCGCCCATGACAGCGGCCGTGCCGAACGCCGCCAGTCCGACCCTATGGCCAATAACCCTTTCGGCCAGCCCAGCGCCGATCAACATCCCAACCGCCCATAGTGCCGTCAGCATTCCAAACGCGGTCGGCCCGCTCCCAGCGTCACCATCACGAGAAACACGAAAGCAACGTCGGCTATGGCGGTCGCAAACACTTCGAGGCTGAGCGCACCCGTAACCACCATCAACCGTCGATTGCGGAGCAGCGGCAGGTAGTCCGCGAACAGGGTCTCTTCCTCCTGATCGTCCCGTTGTGGCTTGCGGCGAAGCCTGCTCGCCATCACGACGAGGGCCAAAAGGGCATAACTGGCGGCATCGGCTAAAAGCGCATTGCGCGATCCGATCCATCCCACCAGTACGCCCCCAGCGACTGGACCAGCGAGCATTCCAAGGCTGCGAACCATTTCCATAAGGGAATTGGCGAGTGCGAGGTCATTCCAAGCCGCTCGCCAGCACTGGAATCAACGCGAATGTTGCGGCGCTGCTGATCGTGAACAGCACGCTCAACAGCGCGGCCCCGGCGAGCGTGAACATGGGATAATAGGCGATAAATGCTATCACGCCCGCTTGCAGAACTGACACCATGACCAGAATGCGGGCCGCCTCCCGGCGGTCGATCAAGCGGCCCGCCCAGGGTGCGGCGATCAGACCGGGTAGCAGCTCCGCGGTCAGCAGCGTCGGCACCGCATAGCCGGATGCGTTCTCGGCAGTGCGGAACATCAACGTCAGCAACGTGATTTCATCGCCGGTCGTCGAAATCGTAAGCGCCACAAGGACCAACCATCCCCAGCCTTGCCGAAACTCAACTCCCACTCACTTAACCTTCCGCACAGCCCCGCACTTTCCGGGTCACTCTGCACACTTCAAATCTCAACCGACAATCAGGTGAATAGCTTTAGCGTTGTTCTGCCAACCACTTAAGCGCCGATAGGCTTGGCATGAACAGATATTCGCCTCCCTTCATGACATTGAAGGTCTGCACACCGTCGATGCGCTTGCGCGCAGGCGCCTGCGGGATCGTGAACCGGCCGTCCTCCTCATGCAGACCAACGATTGGATCGCGCTCCTCGCCGAGGTCGACGAAATTGCCGCGGTTGATCCATTCCTGCTGCATGAACTCGATCGTGTCGTAAGCGCGCGCGCTTATGAAGATGAAGAACAGGCCGCGATCGCCTTTGGCATCGTCTTTCGGCGCCACATCCTCGGAATAAACCGGCCCGAAGGTCGAGGAACGGCGGATGATGCGGTGAATGTTGACGTCGGTGAGCAGTGTCAGCTCGGAATCGCGGGGATTGAGCCGGCGCATATGACAGCCGAGCGGCACGACGCGGCCTTTGGGGTCGTCCTTGAAATTGAAGTCGTTGTTGCGCTGCGGATCGGCGCCGAGGTCCGGGTCGTCATGATCCGGCGACAACGTCAGTGGAGCGCCTGACCGCCAGCGACCGAACATCTTGGCGGCAAGACGTTCGCGGTCCTCCGCCGTCTCGCCATGGGCCTTGAGGAAGGCGTTGAAGCAGCCGACCCGGCTGTTGTACTTGCGCAGGACGACGAAGGTGCCGTTCTTTCCCAGCGCCGCAGGTTCAGGCATGCCGAGCGGCTGGCCGTTCTCGCTCTCGTATCCAAGGATGAACTCGCCCGCCTTGATCGCGCGTTCCTCGCCGGGCAGCGGATCGACGCCGCTGCCTTCGACGGCGGGCTGGGAGATCGAATCCCGGAAGCCGAACGGGTTTTTCGCGCCGTCCGGCGCGCCGAAGCGATGCTCGCCGATCAAGGTGACGCCGCTGCTCTGGTCGAGTTCGGTTCGCGCGGTCGCCAGCGCCTTGTCGAGCGCCGCATCGTCGACCGCGTAGATGGTCAGCGCGAGATGGCAGTTGCCCGGCTTGAACACGTCCTCCCAGTTTTCCGGCGCGTTGGGTCCGAAGTCGCGGAGCTGCTCCGAGCGCGCCGCCATGCCCTGCTGAAAGGGGAGCGGGAATGTCTTGAGCTGCGCTTCAGGAACGCCGAGCGCCTTCAGTCCCTCGAAGCTGAGTGCAGCGCCTATCCAGAAATCGAGATCCTCGTTCCAGTTGTCGGCGGATGCGATATGGGGCGCGAGCCGGCCCAGCAAAGCGCGCGCGCCCTCGGCCTCGTCGAAATGGAGCATCGCATGGATGCCGACATAGGGCTCCGGCCGGCTTCGCAGGATCAGCGCCTGGATATCGTGCAGGTCGAGCGTAACGCTGTCCCTCGAGAAGCGCTCTTTCAGCTTTTGAAGGATCGTCATCGCTCAGCCCACCTTGTCCAGGAATTCGTTGACGGCATGTTCCATCCGCTGAAGCCGACGCACGTCGACGACCGTGACCTGCGGGTTGGCGACGAACCATCCGGCGGCGGTGATCTGATGTTCGGCGATGAAATCCTTGACCTTCGGGCTCGCGATGCCCGGCCAGCCTTCGACCGAGGCGAAGAGCAAATCCATCAGGTCAGGGATCTTGGTGGCGAAGTCGTTGATATAGGTGTCCCAGTCGCCGTCATAGGCGGTGGCGAACAGGATGCGGGTGTCGTTGTCGAAGAAGACGAACCGCATGTTGTGCAGGGTGCCGACCTTCTGCGCCCCGTCGAAATTGCCGTTCACGAGTCCGAAGATGCGTTTCAGCCGGTCCGCGCCGCCCGGCTTGAGGTTGGCGATGGCGGTGAGCTCGGAGACATTGCCGGACTGCGCGCCGACGCGACCGGCCGAGCCGGCCGTGCCCTTGAGGTCGGGATTGTGCTTCGTCACCATCTGCTCGAGCGCGAGCTTGGCGAGCTGCGGCGCGTCGCCGGCCACTTCCTCGATCCGCCGCCGGATGGCCTGAAGGCGGGTTTCGTCGATCTGCGGGTTTTCTTCGGTCTCGGCCATGACTGGCCTCCTTTCGTGATTGCGTGTGTCGATCGGTGCGTCAGTCCGGGATGGCGTCAATGTTTGTCGGCTCGACACGCGGCTGCGCGTTCATCTCATGGCGGTAGCGGGTGGATCGCTCATAGGCGGCGATGCGCACCCGCATGATCGATCCGAGCGGCTGGTGCTCGCGGATACCGTGCCAGGGATTGAACGACAGCACGTCATCGCCATAGACCCGCCGCGCCGGCGAATAGGCGTCCTGCGGCGGGATGCGCAGCGTGGCGATCGGCTGGTGTGGCGACAGCTCTTCGGGCCAGAGCACCGCCGCGTCCTCGACAGGCATCTTGTCGAGATCAGCGCAAAGTTGGGCGCGCAGTTGATACTCAGCACCCTGGTCGCGGAAATGCTCGACAACCAGATCGCGCATCGTAGAATCCTCCACTGTGCCGACGTCCTTGCCGGTGAGCGCGCGGACATTGTCGGAAAGCGGCGCGGCGCTGATCTTGGCGATGTGATCGCCAAAGCGGATCGCCGCCATCGAGTGATAGGTCTCGCCGAGCAGATGGTCGTTGTCGCGCGCGAGCCCGCGCAGCGTCGCGCCGGGCTCGACGCCGACCGCTTCGACCGCGGCTTCCACGCCACGCGCCACCCCGGCCATGGCGCGTTGGAGGAAGGCGGGGTTCTGCGCATTCTTCTCCAGAAGGCCAATGAGCTGGCGATATTTACCGATCGTGCCGAAGCTCAAGGTCGGGATGTTGACGAGCAGGAAATCCTGATTGCGGCCCTGGTCGTCGGGCAGAAGCCGCTCTCCCTCCACGCCGATGACCTTGATCGCCATGCCGCGTGGGGCGGGGATGGTGTCCGAGTGGATATCTCCGGGCGCTGATGAGAGGCGGATCACCACGGAATAGGTGGCCGGGCGAGCGAAAAGCCCCTGGCGCAGATGCTCCGGCAGTTCCGGGACGACGAGTTCGCCCTTCAGGAACCCGTGGCTCTTGGCATGGGCGTCGCGCACCGCATGCCGATGGCGCTCGAACGCCTTGCGGTTGGTGCTCGCCATGATTTCGAGGATTTCGGCGGTGAGCCGCTCCTCGTCTTCGCCGAGCACTTCGACGCTGGTGGAGTAGGGGATATAGGTCTCAGCCAAGGGCGATCCTTCGAACCGGATTTTCGTTGCATTCGAGATATCAGGTGATATCTGGTTTTACGGTGAACGCCGACATGGGTAAAAGGTTTCCATGCCGTGCTGAATTGGAGGTCGATCGCTCATGCGCCTCACGCGAAAGGAAACGCAGCGCCAGACGCGGGATAAGCTGCTCGCCGCAGCACATTCGTCCATTGTGGAAGAAGGGGTGGCGGCCATGTCGATCCGCAACATCTGTAGTGCAGCGGGTCATTCGCAGGGGGCCTTCTATTCGAATTTTGCAAGCAAGGACGATCTGCTGGTCGAGATTCTGCAGGCTCATATCCAGGACGAGGTCGTGCTTCTGCGCGATCTGGTCGCCCACTGCTCCGGCGATGATATCGAGGCGACTCTGCAAGTGCTTGCGGCGCGGCTGGCTAAGCTGGCTGACGAACAGCATTGGTCGCTGCTTTCGATCGAATTGCAGCTTCATGCGCGGCGGGACCCCGCGTTCGCTGAACGGCATCGCGAAGGAAAGGCCGCCTGCCACCATTTGTTCGGAGAACTTGTGGCGGATCTGACGCGGCGCTTTGCGCTTCGGCCTGCCTTGCCGCCGCTGCAGACCGGGATCGGCCTCTATGCACTGTGGATGGGACTGGCGGTCCAGGGCGATGTCGAAGGCGCTATTCCCCGAGAGCAAATGCTTGTCGGCTTCTTTCGCGCGATGGCAGGCCTCGATGCGCCATCCACCCGGTCATGAGCCTTCCTGGCGAAGGACGCCGCAGGATCGGCTGCGATGCTTCAGGCGTGCCCTTGGCTGGAAAAGTGGACGAACGTCGGCGCTTCCATATCCGTTTCCAGGCAACCGAAGAAGACATCGATGAACTCGGCCATGTCAACAATGCGGTCTGGGTGACCTGGATTCAGGATGTGTCGGTGGCGCACTGGCTGACAGCCGCGCGTCCGAGGGATGCCGACACCTATGTTGCTATGGTGCTCAGGCACGAGGTCGATTACCGCGGCAATATCCGGGCGGGCGAAGAGACCTTTGCCATAACCTGGGTCGAAGGGAAGCCGCGCGGAGCGAGATACGCCCGGTGCGTCGAGTTCAAAGACCGTAACGGTCAGACGCTCGTCGCGGCCCTGTCGCAATGGGTGCTCATCGAGAAAGCTACCGGCAAGCTGGTTCGCGTGCCCGCCGAAGTCGCTGCGCCGTTTCTCTATGAAACCCGACGCAAGGAAGAGAATGAATGAGCGACATCCTGAAAGTGACGGTGCTAGGCACCGGTGTCCTCGGCAGCCAGATCGCCTTCCAGGCCGCCTATAGTGGCTTTGACGTTACCGCTTATGAGATCAGCGACGAAGCACTCGACCAGGCGAGGCATCGGTTCGAAACGCTTGTAGAAACCTACGTGAAAGAGGTGACGGGTGCGGCTGACGGCAAGGCAGCCGAAGCTTCGAGACGCATCACGCTCACCGCCGATCTTGGGGCTGCGGTTGCGAATGCCGATCTGGTCATCGAAGCGGTTCCGGAAGTGCTCGAGATCAAGCAGGCGCTCTACGAGAAACTGGCGGGGCTCGCGCCTGACAGAACGATCTTCGCCACCAATAGCTCGACTTTGCTGCCGAGCGACCTCAAAGCCTTCACCGGCCGCCCGGACCGTTTCCTGGCGCTGCACTTCGCCAACAGCATCTGGAAGTTCAACACTGCCGAGGTGATGGGTACGGACGACACCGATCCGGCCGTGTTCGATACCCTGATCGCCTTCTCCTCCGCGATCGGCATGGTGCCGATCCCGGTGCGCAAGGAAAAAGCGGGCTACGTCCTCAACTCCCTGCTGGTGCCGTTCCTGAACGCGGCCACCGATCTGGCTGCCGGCGGCTATGCCGAGCCGGAAGATGTCGACAAGGTCTGGCGGATCGCCACCGGCGCGCCGATGGGGCCGTTCCAGATCTACGACATCATCGGATTGAACACCCCCTACAACATCCTCTCGCACGGTGATGAGCACGCACAGTCGCTCGCCGCGTGGCTGAAGGAAAACTACATCGACAAGGGCAAGCTCGGCATCGCGTCGGGCGAAGGCTTCTACAGCTACAAGCCCGCCGACTGATCCCAACAAGAAAAACAGGAGTTTGCCATGCATTATAGCAGTGGAAACTATGAAGCCTTTGTCCGTCCACGCAAGCCGGAAGGCGCCGACAAAAAGACGGCGTGGTTCGTCGGCTCGGGCCTCGCGGGGCTCGCCGGCGCCGCCTTCCTGATCCGCGACGGCGGCGTTTCGGGCGACCGCATCACCATATTGGAAGAGCTGGAAATCCCCGGCGGCGCGCTCGATGGTCTGGACGTGCCCGAAAAGGGCTTCGTCATTCGCGGCGGCCGCGAGATGGAGGAGCATTTCGAGTGCCTGTGGGACCTCTATCGCTCGATCCCCTCGCTGGAGATCGAGGATGCCAGCGTGCTCGACGAGTTCTACCGGCTCAACAAGGACGATCCCAACTTTTCGCTGCAGCGAACGACGCAGAACCAGGGTCAGGACGTGCCCGACAAGGCGCTGCTAACGCTCAACGACAAGGCGCAGAAGGATCTCCTCTCGGTCTTCCTTGCGACGCGGGAGGAGATGGAGAACAAGCGCATCAACGAGGTCTTCGGCGAGGACTTCCTCAAGAGCAATTTCTGGCTCTACTGGCGCACCATGTTCGCCTTCGAGGAATGGCATTCCGCGCTGGAGATGAAGCTCTACCTGCACCGCTTCATCCATCACATCGGCAGTCTCGCCGACTTTTCCTCGCTCAAGTTCAATCGCTACAACCAGTATGAATCGATGGTCCTGCCGCTGGTGAAGTGGCTGACCGATCACGGGGTTAAATTCCGCTACGGCGTCGAGGTCACCGATGTCGATTTCGACATCCAGCCCGGCTCCAAGCAGGCGACGCGCATCCACTGGAAGGAGCGCGGCGTCGAAGGCGGCATTGATCTCGGGCCCGACGATCTCGTCTTCATCACCATCGGCTCGCTGACCGAGAATTCCGACAATGGCGACCACAGGACACCGGCGAAGCTCAACGAAGGACCGGCGCCGGCCTGGGACCTGTGGCGGCGGATCGCGGCGAAGGATCCGGCCTTCGGCCGCCCGGACGTATTCGGCGCCCATATCCCGGAGACGAAATGGGCCTCCGCGTCGATCACTGCCCTCGACGCCCGCATTCCGGCCTATGTCGAGAAGATCACGAAGCGGAACCCCTTTACCGGCAAGATCGTCTCCGCCGGTATCGTCACGGTGAAGGACTCGGCGTGGCTGCTGAGCTGGACGGTTCATCGCCAGCCGCATTTCAAGAAGCAGCCCAAAGATCAGATGATCGCCTGGTTCTACGCGCTCTTTGTCGATTGCCCCGGCGACTTCGTGAAGAAGCCGATGCAGGAATGCACCGGTGAGGAGATCACCCAGGAATGGCTCTATCACCTCGGCGTGCCGGTCGAGGACATTCCCGAACTCGCGGCATCCGGCGCCAGCACCGTTCCCACGATGATGCCCTATATTACCGCCTTCTTCATGCCGCGCCAGGCGGGTGACCGGCCGGACGTGGTGCCGGAGGGCGCGGTCAACTTCGCCTTCATCGGCCAGTTCGCGGAGTCGAAGCAGCGGGACTGCATCTTCACCACGGAATATTCGGTGAGAACCCCGATGGAGGCCGTCTACACGCTGATGAATGTCGAGCGCGGCGTGCCCGAGGTCTTCAACTCGACCTATGATATCCGTACACTTCTTGCTGCGATCGGTCCGCTGCGGGACGGCAAGGGCATCGATCTTCCCGGGCCGGCCTTCCTGCGCAAACTGCTGATGAAGAAGCTCGAAGGCACCGAGATCGCCAAGCTGCTCGAAGAGTTCCATCTGATCGAGGAGTGAACAAAGACCGGAAGGCACGCGCGGCGTGCGAAAGGTGATGAATGGCCGACGACGATCAGAAGAGCGAACGCGCCGCCGAGGTGACTGGGGCGCACGGCCATCATCACCATCATGAGCCGGACGGCGAAACGCCGTCCGGTCACGTCGACCATGATCCGGTCTGCGGCATGGTGGTCGATCCCGCCAGGACCGCTCACAATGCTGAGTATGAAGGCGAGCGCTACGTCTTCTGCTCGGCCGGCTGCAAGGCGAAGTTCGACGCCGACCCCGTGCATTATGCGGCACTGGCAGCGCATGCTGCACATCACCATGAGGGTGCTGCCGCCCATGGCGATCATTCCCACCATAGCCACACGCATGGACCTGATACCCATGAGCATCACCACGTTGCGGCAGTAACGGCAACCGCAACGGAAGGGACGATCTGGACATGCCCGATGCATCCGGAAATCCGCCGGGATGCGCCGGGTAGTTGCCCGATCTGCGGCATGGCGCTGGAGCCGCTGATCGCGGCGGCGGATGCCGGATCAAGCCCCGAACTCGCCGATATGACCCGACGCTTCTGGATCGGCCTCGTGCTCGCCTTGCCCGTGTTCCTGCTGGAGATGGGCGGTCACCTGATCCCGGCGCTGCACCATTTGGTGCCGATGCGCATCTCGATCTGGATCCAGTTCGCGCTGGCGACGCCGGTGGTCCTGTGGGCCGGATGGCCGTTCTTCGAACGTGGCTGGGCGTCGATCGTCAACCGCAGCCTCAACATGTTCACGCTGATCGCGATGGGCACCGGGGTCGCCTGGGGCTACAGCATCGTCGCGACATTCGCGCCGCAGCTCTACCCGCAGGCTTTCCGAGGCGCCGATGGCACGGTCGCGGTCTACTATGAGGCCGCGGCCGTGATCACCGTGCTGGTGCTGCTCGGTCAGGTCATGGAACTGCGCGCCCGGGAGCAGACCTCCGGCGCAATCCGCGCGCTTCTCAATCTCGCGCCGAAAACCGCCCGGCGGATCGGGCGGAACGATGCTGAAGAGGATATTCCTGTCGAAGCCGTCGTCATCGGTGATCGGCTCAGGGTCCGGCCCGGTGAAACCGTGCCGGTTGACGGCGTGGTCGAGCAGGGTCGCTCATCGATCGATGAATCGATGGTGACCGGCGAATCCATGCCGGTGACGCGTGTAGTCGGCGAAGCGGTCGTAGGAGGTACGCTGAACCAGACCGGCGCGCTCGTCATCCGGGCTGAAAAAGTCGGGCGCGACACCATGCTCGCCCGCATCGTCCAGATGGTCGCGGATGCCCAGCGCTCGCGCGCGCCGATCCAGCGCATGGCTGATCAGGTGTCGGGCTGGTTCGTGCCGGTCGTCATCGCCGTCGCGCTGCTCGCCTTCGCGGCCTGGGGTGTATGGGGGCCGGAGCCGCGGCTGGCGCATGGCCTGATCGCGGCCGTTTCCGTGCTGATCATTGCCTGCCCCTGCGCGCTCGGGCTCGCGACGCCGATGTCGATCATGGTGGGTATCGGCAAGGGGGCGGCCGCCGGCGTTCTGATCAAGAACGCGGAGGCGCTCGAGCGGATGGAGAAGATCGATACTCTGGTGGTCGACAAAACCGGGACGCTTACGCAAGGAAAGCCGGCGGTGACCCGGATCGTCGTGGCCCCGCGATTTGTCGAGGAGACCATCCTGCGGCTTGCAGCCGGCGTGGAGAAGGCGTCCGAGCATCCGCTTGCGCGGGCGATCGTGGCGGCTGCCGACGAGCGAAAGATCACCATCCCCGATGTCGCCGACTTCGACTCGCCGACCGGCAAGGGGGCGATCGGTCGTGTCGAGGGCCGGCATGTGGTGCTCGGCAGCACCACCTTCCTCGCCGAACATGGGGTTGATACAGCGCCGCTCGCGGCACAGGCCGATGAGCTACGCCGCGACGGCGCAACCGCCATCTATATCGGCATCGATAAAGCCATCGGCGGCATCTTCGCCATCGCCGACACGATCAAGGCGACCACGCCTGAGGCACTGAAGGCCCTGCATGCGGAAGGCATCCGCATCGTCATGCTGACCGGTGACAATCGCACCACAGCCGAAGCCGTTGCGAGAAAGCTCGGCATCGATGAGGTCGAGGCCGATGTGCTGCCGGACCAGAAAGCCGCGGTCGTCGAGCGCCTGAAGGCGCAGGGCAAGGTGGTGGCGATGGCGGGTGACGGCGTAAATGACGCGCCGGCGCTTGCCGCCGCCGATGTTGGTATCGCCATGGGATCGGGGACCGACGTTGCGATCGAAAGTGCGGGCGTGACGCTGCTCAAGGGCGATCTCACCGGCATTGTCCGCGCGCGACGCCTGTCGCAGGCGACGATGGCCAACATCCGCCAGAACCTCGCCTTCGCGTTCATCTACAATGCGGCAGGCGTACCGATTGCGGCCGGTGCGCTCTATCCCACGTTTGGGCTGCTGCTGTCGCCGATCATCGCTGCTGCCGCGATGGCGCTGTCGTCCGTCAGCGTCATCGGCAATTCGCTGCGGCTCCGGACAGTGAAGGCATGACGGACCAAGGCCCCGACCTTGTGGCGGGGTCTTGCGTGGGGTCTTAGGCGTCACCTCAAGGTTTGTGCGCCAGACAACGATTTGGCAGACATAATGCGAACATCGGCTAATTAGCGAGCTTGAGGCGCGACATGGGATCGTTGAGCTGGCGGAATTCACCGCCAGGCGGACGCTCCGCCTGCCCTCAAAGGCAGCCGCCGGGCAGGCTACGCCGCGGGGTACGATGCTACTGACATGGCCAAGCCTTCGCTAACGAGCGTTCAGCTCCGGCCACCATATGAACACTCATAAAATAGCTATTCTGCTCCGCCCAGCGTAAATATGCCGCGCGCAGCGCCGATCGGTCATAGCGTGGAGCGCGGCATTCCGCTTTTCGCGCGACGATCATCATGTCGAGCACGCCTTGGAGGTAAGCGCCGCATCGCGGCTCATTCGCTTGACAGCTTACGAACAACGCCGAGCCCGTCGCCGACGCGGGTTCGGTTTGGCCGATCGCACTATCAGGCAGGGCGGCCAAAGCGGCGCATAACAATATCCATCGCCTTGGCCGCATTTTCGTCTCCTATTCCGCAGTATCATTTCGGAAGGGGCGCACGGCCCTCGACGGCCGGCGCCCCGTGCTGATCCATCATTCGCGGCCGAGCACCTGGCCTTCGGGCGTGACGAACAGTTCGATCGTCTTTCCGTCGCTGTTCTTGCCCTTGATTTCATAGAGCGTGCTTCCGTCCGCCTTTCGGGTGACTTGCTCCGCTTTGCTTATTGACGCGAGTTGCGCGCGTGCCGCGTTCATCGCGGCCTCGGGCACCTGAGCAAGCGGGATGTCTCGTTCGCTGTGCTTGCCGATTATCCGGTTTTCGTTCGCCTCGTGGTTTTGCGCGATCGCCACGCCCGCGATCGCCAGCGCGGCCGCGCCCACGCCTGCGACAACAGTGAGAGTTCGTTTGCTACCCATGTTCCATTCCACTTCCTGCATAAGGGCCGTGGGGTCGGGCGGGCGGCGGTTACGGCCCAATGAGCCGTCGTCCGAGTTCAACTCCTCTGATTGTTCATCCTGTCGAGCGCCGCGCGCAGCCCACGGGCGAGCTTGGCTGCGTCGTCGTTGGCCCAGAAGTGCATGAAGAACAGCCGCGGCTCGTCGTTTAGCATATGATTATGCAGCGCCGTGACCTCGATCCCGTTCGTCCGCAGCACGCGCAGGACCGGATCGACCTCGTTTGCGACAAGTACGAAATCGCCGGTGATGGCGGCTCGGCCGTCCCCGGTTGGCTGAAAGTTGATCGCGGTCGCCGTGCCCATCGTCGGCGGAGTCTCCATATCGCCGTCCATCAGCCGCTCGGCGCGCGGAAAGCTGTATTGGAGGATGCCACCGGCCGTCTTGCCCTCACCGCCCATCAACCGGTTGAGCGCGGCCACATCGAGGTCGAGCCGCGATGCGGCTGCGCTGGCCGAAGGCGATTGCGGCGCGGCGAGCGGGGTCCGACTGGCTGATAGCGCTTGCCGGAGCGCGGCCGCGAGCTTCACCGGGTCGCCGTGGCCGGCAATGTGCATGTACATGGTCGCAGGCGAAGAGCGGAGCAGGTGATTGTGGAGCGCGGTGATCGTAAAACCGCTTGCGAGCAGGCGGCTCAAAACGGGGTTCACCTCGTCGTGGGTCAGCACGAGATCGCCCATCACCATCGCCTCGTCGCCCATCGGCTGAAACGCCGCCCAAGAGCCGAGCGCGAGGGAGGGCTTGATCGTCACCCCATCCAGCGTGACGCTCAGGTCCGAACGCGGGAAGCTGTAGCGGTGAACGCCCCCCGGCTGTTCGGCCCCCGCTCGTCCTATCGCCCGGTCGACAGCCGACCAGTCCGGCGCTGCCCATGCCGGGCTTGCCAGCAGGAGGCTGGCGAATCCCAAGGCGATGGTCTTTTTCAGCATAATTGATCCTTCATCAGCGCACTCGACACGGAAAGCCTCACGTCATGCGAGCGCGCCGCCGGCGAGCCGCGACATTACGCTCCGGTTTCTTTCTTCGGGATAAGCAGTCCTATGCTCATGAGGCTTGTGATGCAACCCTTACACTTGTAGGCTAGTGACGATACAACTATGACAAACACACAAGCTTCCCCTTGGTTGCTCCTGATCCCGCAGCTTCCGGCTAAGCCTGCATATTTGCGGGTGAAGGTCTGGCGGCGTTTGCAGGCGATCGGGGCCGCGCCGCTCAAGAACGCCGTCCATGCGCTCCCCAATCGCGAGGACACGCGCGCGCTGTTCGAAGAACTGCATCGCGAGATCACCGAAAATGGCGGCGAGGCGCTGATCCTCGAAGCGCGCCTTGTCGGCGGCATGGGCGATGCGGAGCTGCGCGGAGTGTTCGACGCTGCGCGTGACGCCGACTATGAGGAGTTGGCACGCGAGGCGCGCGCGCTGTGTGAGGGCGAGTATGTCGCGGCGGCGGATGTGGGCCGCCTGCGCAAACGCCTGAACGAGGTCGCCGCGATCGACTTTTTCGGTGCGCATGGTCGGCAGGCGGCACAGGCCGCCATCACCGAGGCGGACCGCCGCTCTCACCAACATCCCGATGTGAGCGGCCCCGGTGCGCCCGAGCTGACCCCGGCGGAGCTAAAGCGCCGCGTTTGGGTGACGCGCCGCCATGTCCATGTCGATCGCATCGCGTCCGCCTGGCTCATTCGTCGCTTCATCGACCCCGAGGCGAGCTTCAAGTTCGTCGAGGGCAAAGGATATGTGCCGGAGCCTGACGAACTGAGGTTCGACATGGCGGACGCTGAGTTCACCCACGAAGGCGACCGCTGCTCCTTCGAGACCTTGGTGTTCCTCACCGGTCTCGAGACCGACCCCGCGCTGCGGGCGCTCGGCGAAATTGTTCACGACCTTGATATTGCCGATGCTCGGTTCGAGCGCCCGGAAACTCCGGGAGTGAGCGCGCTTATCGCCGGCATCTGTGCCGGCACCGACGACGACGAGGAGCGGATCGCGCGCGGATCGACCGCGCTCGACGGATTCTATGCTCACTTCACCCGGCGAAAAGAGGACTAAAGATGGAGGCCAGCGCACGCGCTGAAATCGCAGTCGAGACGCTGCACGAGCACGGCATCAGCTTTGGCGAGGCGGTGCGCGTCTGGATCAGGGTCGCGCTGCTCAGCTTCGGCGGACCGGCGGGCCAGATAGCGGTGATGCATCGCATCCTGGTCGAGGAGAAGCGCTGGATCGGCGAGGAGCGGTTCCTCCACGCGCTCAACTATTGCATGCTGCTGCCCGGCCCTGAAGCGCAACAGCTAGCTGTCTATATTGGCTGGTTGCTCCATAAGACCAAGGGCGGCCTGGTCGCGGGCGCGCTATTCGTGCTGCCCGGCTTCCTCGCGATTTTAGGGCTCAGCTATGTCTATGTGCTGCTCGGCGAAGTGCCGCTGGTCGAGGGATTGTTCTTCGGATTGAAGGCCGCCGTGCTGGCGGTGGTGCTACAGACGGTGGTCCGGGTGGGTTCGCGTGCCTTGAAGAACAACGTCATGCGCGGTTTTGCCGCGCTGGCGTTCGTCGCGATCTTCGTGCTCGACGTGCCCTTCCCGCTGATCGTGCTTGCCGCCGCGCTGATCGGCTTCTTCAGTGGCCGCGCTGGTTACGCCGCATTCAAGGGCGGCGGCGGACATGGTCCCGCCGGCGCTGAGATAATCCACGACCGCGACACCGCTCTTGGCGAGGGCCTTCCCGACCATGCCCGGCCGAACCTCTCTTGGTCGCTGCGCATCTCCGGCGTCCTGCTGCTGCTCTGGCTCGGGCCGGTCGCAGCGCTGCTGTTCGCGTTCGGCCCCGACGACGTGTTCAGCCGCATCGCCACCTTCTTCAGCCAGATGGCGGTGGTGACCTTCGGCGGCGCCTATGCGGTGCTCGCCTATGTCGCGCAGGAGGCAGTCGAGACCTATGGCTGGCTCCAGCCCGGCGAGATGCTCGACGGGCTCGGCATGGCCGAGACCACGCCCGGGCCGCTGATCATGGTGACGCAGTTCGTCGGCTTCCTCGCGGCCTTCCGCGAAGCGACCGGGCTGCCGCCGCTCGTCGCCGCGACCTTCGGCGCAATCCTCACCACCTGGGTTACCTTCCTGCCATGCTTCCTGTGGATCTTCGCCGGCGCGCCATTCATCGAGCGGCTGCGCGGCAACCGCGCATTGTCGGCCGCGCTTTCGGCGATCACCGCCGCAGTGGTCGGCGTGATCCTCAATCTGGCGGTCTGGTTTGGTATCCACACTCTGTTCGAGCAAGTCCGCGAAGTGCCGTTCGCAGCCGGCACCATCGATCTCCCAGTCCTAACGTCCGTCAACTGGCCGGCGCTGGCGCTCGCGGTGGGTGCGATACTCGCCATGTTCCGGTTCAAGGCCGGCATGCTGCCGGTGCTCGGCGTCTGCTCGGTCCTCGGGGCCGCATATGTAATGATCATCTGAAGGAGTGACGCGTGACGATCGACCATCTTTCCCGACGCAGTGCAATCGCAACTCTTGGCATCGGAGCCGCCGCCATGACTATCAACGAAGCCTCTGCGCAGACGCCGGCCGCAGCGCCGGCGGCTGTCCCCGCCTTTGCCGGAAATCATCAGGTCAAGCCGCTCAGGTTCAATCCCGCCAGGCTTCACGGCCTCTCCGAAAGGCTGATCACATCGCACCACGAGAACAATTATGCGGGCTCGGTCAAGGCCCTGAATATGATCGAGACACGACTTGCCGCCGCGCTCGCTGACACGGACCTGCCGCCGGTGGTCTATGGCGGATTGAAGCGCGAGGAGCTGCACCGCACCGGCTCGGTCGTGCTCCATGAGGTCTATTTCGACGGGCTCGGCGGCAACGGCCAGGCAGCCGGTTCCATCCGCGACGCGCTGGGCGCGGCGTTCGGCTCGTTCGACCGCTGGGAAGCCGACTTCCGCCGTACCGGGATGAGCCTTGCCGGCGGATCGGGCTGGTGCGTGCTCGTCTACAATCTCCACACGCGCTCGCTGCACAACCATTGGGCGTGGGATCATATGCACGGTGCGATTGCCGGCGTGCCGCTGCTCGCGCTCGATATGTACGAGCACAGTTTCCACATGGATTACGGCACCGCCGCCGCCAAATATGTCGACGCCTTCTTCCGCAACATCGACTGGGAAGTGGTCGACCGGCGCTATGCCGCGGCTTTGCGCGGCGGCGGCTGAACCCGACCGCCGTGGCTTAACACCCACTGCTGCGCGACACCTGAGTTCGCGACCACAAAGGGGACAGGTCCGATGGGGAGATGCAACAATGACATCCGGCCCGAACATCGCTCTTCTTTGGCGTGGGCAAGCAGCCGAGTGGACGCATCGCTTTCATGAAGCCCGGCAGTGGCCGATAATGCAGGCCTTGCGGGCGCTCGGGGCGACCGCAAGGCCTGTACTGTACAGGGACGAGGCGGTTCGCGAGATTCGGGACGAGCTGCTGTCGTGCGACGCAGTGCTGGTCTGGGTGAATCCGTTGGACATTTCAGGCGACCGCTCGCAGCTCGATCCAATGCTGCGCGAAGTCGCGGGGTGCGGCGTTGTCGTCAGCGCGCATCCTGACGTGATCGCCAAAATCGGCGTCAAGGAAGTGCTCTACACAACGCGATCCATGGAATGGGGCAGCGATGTCGATCGATACGTGGACGCTGAAGGCCTTCGCGCTCGTTTCCCCGAACATCTTGCCGCAGGCCCGCGCGTGCTGAAGCCGAACTACGGCAACGGCGGCAGGAATGTATGGCGTGTCCAACTAGACGAAGCGGGAAACGCTCCGGCTTTGAAAACGTCGGTGAAAGTTCAAGAGGCCCGCCAAGGAAGCAAATCGGAGCGCATCAGCCTAGCCGAGTGCTTGGAAAGGTGGGTGCCGTTTCTAAACGACGGCGGCGTGCTGATCGATCAGGCTTATCAGCCGCAGTCGTCCGAGGGCATGGTCCGCTGCTACGTGTGCGGGCACCGAGTGGTTGGCTTTGGGCACAACCTGATCACTGCGCTGATGACGCCAACGGCCATTGATACAACGTCGTCAACCCCACAGCCGATGGGCCGCGCTATGTTCGGACCGGAGGTGACGCGCTTCGCAGCCTTACGGAAAGCGATGGAGGATCGCTGGATTCCAGAGATGCAAAGGTTGCTGTCGATCGCCGACCACGATCTTCCGCTTCTTTGGGACGCCGACTTCCTATTTCGCCTTGGTGAAGCCATCAGCGATGGCTCCTATGCGCTTTGCGAGATCAATGCTAGTTCGGTTGCACCATTTCCGCCAAGCGCCGTCCAGCCAGTCGCCGCAGCGGCAATCGGTCGCGCTCTTGCCATTCGTTTGACGAAGGAGACCTCCAATCCTCATTGATATGATTCAAGCAATTCAAGAGACGTGACATTGGTCGTATCAATCAGACAAGCCTAAGGGTGAGCGAGGCTGGGTGAAACCGGCTCAGGTGGCAGCGCGGAGATACTGGTAGAGGGTTTCGCGACTGATCCCCAGGTCACGGGCGATGACGGCCTTGCGCTCGCCGTCATCAGCACGGCGGTGCAGCTCGGCGACCATTTCGTCGGAGAGGGAACGTTTCCGCCCGCGATAAGCACCGCGTTGTCTGGCGACCGCAATGCCTTCGCGCTGCCGCTCCCGGATCAGGGCGCGCTCGAATTCGGCGAACGCACCCATGACCGAGAGCATCAGGTTGGCCATCGGGGAATCCTCGCCCGAGAAGGCCAGGCTTTCCTTCACGAACTCGATCCGGACGCCTCTTTTGGTGAGGGACTGAACCAGTTTGCGCAGATCGTCGAGATTACGCGCCAATCGATCCATGCTGTGGACCACGACGGTGTCACTGTTGATTTCCACTGAGAAGTGACCCGGGTAGGGCGTAAATTTCCGCTGAGAATTGACCCATGTTGAACTCGTCCCTGGCTTTGACAAGCGAGGGTATATGGAGTGTTGGACATGGCGTTATTGAGCGTTATCCGGCGCTGGCATTTTCGCGATCATCTACCGATCCGGGAGA
>Ga0209813_10000107_pt1 | contig 31078 bp, 26 predicted proteins | sample EndMethybrTD3033_FD_187596 | JGI IMG/M metagenome (GOLD analysis project Ga0209813, IMG submission 187596) | Populus endosphere microbial communities from Tennessee, USA - Endosphere MetaG P. TD hybrid TD303-3 (SPAdes) (version 2) | ecosystem: Host-associated > Plants > Roots > Endosphere... | reverse complement strand
CGGATCTCGGCATTCACCTCCGCCTCGATCGCGGCGATATCCTCGGCCGTCAGCGCGGTGGGTTGCGAGAAATCGAAGCGCAGACGATCGGCGGCGACCAGCGAGCCCTTCTGGGTCACATGCTCGCCCAGCCGGCCGCGCAGCGCGGCGTGGAGCAAATGGGTCGCCGAATGGTTGGCGCGGATGGCATCGCGGTGCTCGACGTCGACCGCGAGCTGGACGGCGTCGCCCACCTTGATCGTGCCGATTTCGACCTTCGCCTGATGCGCATGGAGCCGGCCGAGCGGCTTGGCGGTGTCCGCGACGGTGAGCTTCAGCCCCTCGTTCGTGGAGATGGTGCCGGTGTCGCCCGACTGCCCGCCGCTTTCGCCGTAGAACGGCGTCTGGTTGGTGATGACGACGATCTCGTCGCCCGCGCCGGCGCTGGCGACTTCCTTGCCGTCCTTGACCAGGGCGACGACCTGGCCCTCGCCGCTGGTCGAGCTGTAGCCGGTGAACTCGGTCGCGCCCTCGCGTTCGGCGATGTCGAACCAGACTTCGCTGTCGGCCGCCTGGCCGGAGCCCTTCCAGGCCGCGCGAGCTGCGGCTTTCTGTTCGGCCATGGCGGCGTCGTAGCCGGCCTTGTCCATCCCGATCCCGCGGGTGCGCAGGGCGTCCTCGGTAAGGTCATAAGGGAAGCCGTAAGTGTCGTAGAGCTTGAACGCGGTGTCGCCGGGCAGGCTGTCGCCCTCGCCCAGACCCTGCGTCGCTTCGTCGAGCAGCTTAAGCCCGTTGGTCAGTGTGCGGCGGAACTGCACTTCCTCGCGCTGGAGCGTTTCCTCGATCAGCGGCTGCGCGCGGCCCAGCTCGGGATAGGCCTGGCCCATCTCGGCGACGAGCGCCGGCACCAGGCGGTGCATCAAGGGTTCCTTGGCGCCCAGCAGGTGCGCATGACGCATGGCGCGGCGCATGATCCGCCGCAGCACATAGCCGCGCCCCTCGTTCGACGGCAGCACGCCATCGGCCAAAAGGAAGCTGGTGGAACGCAGGTGATCGGCGATCACCCGGTGGCTGGCCTGCTGGTCGCCCTGCGCGGGAACGCCGGTCAGGCTTTCGGACGCGGCGATCAGCGCCTTGAACGTGTCGATATCGTAGTTGTCGTGCACGCCCTGCAACACGGCGGAAACGCGCTCCAGCCCCATGCCGGTGTCGATCGAGGGCCTGGGCAGGTCGGTGCGGCTGCCGTCGGCATGCTGCTCGAACTGCATGAACACGAGGTTCCAGATTTCGATGAAGCGATCGCCGTCCTCTTCGGGGCTGCCCGGAGGCCCGCCCCAGATGTGATCGCCGTGGTCAAAGAATATCTCGGAGCAGGGGCCGCAGGGGCCGGTATCGCCCATCGACCAGAAATTGTCCGACGTGGGGATGCGGATGATCCGCTCTTCCGGCAGGCCGGCGATCTTGCGCCACAGGTCGAACGCCTCGTCGTCGGTGTGATAGACGGTGGCGGTCAGCTTTTCGGCGGGAAGGCCCCATTCCTTCGTCAGCAGCGTCCACGCATGGGTGATCGCCTGTTCCTTGAAATAGTCGCCGAACGAGAAATTGCCGAGCATTTCGAAGAAGGTATGGTGCCGCGCAGTATAGCCGACATTATCCAGATCATTGTGCTTTCCGCCGGCGCGGACGCACTTCTGCGAGGACGCGGCGCGGGGCACGCTGCGCGTTTCCAGCCCGGTGAACACGTTCTTGAACGGCACCATTCCCGCGTTCACGAACATCAACGTAGGATCGTTGTACGGAACGAGTGGCGCGGACGGCACGGGTTCGTGTCCGTTCGCGGCGAAATAGTCGAGGAAGGACCGGCGGATTTCGTTCGTCGAGCTCATGGCCCGCGCGATAATCTACGCACGCGAAAGCGACAAGCGGGAAGCGGGCCTTACAGTGTGCGCGATTGATGCGCCTGCGGCAGCGTCTGGTCCGCCTCGGCCGTTTCGCGCGGCGTCACGACTCCCAGCGCGTTCGGCCGGCTGCGCAAGGTCAGCGGCAACGGCAGCCAGACGAGTTCACCGTCGAGCGCCACTTCGATCATGCCCTCGCCCTCCACGACGATTTCCCGCGCTTCGGCCAGTTCCTCGAAATCGCGCTCGGGCCGGGCCAGGCCGGCCACCGCGCGCAAGGCGAAACCGATAAGCCGGCGCGGCCCCTGCGCCGCGACGGCGAGCAGCGAAAGCTGGCCGTCGTCAAGATTGTCGCGCTCTCCCAGATGGCCGGGTTCCAGCGAATACTGGTTGTTGCCGATGAACAGCAGCGGCGTCGTCACCGCGCTTTCCCGCCCGTCGATCGCCAGCGAGAAATGCTGCGCGCGCATGTTCCTGAGCACGTGCCAGGTCGCCGGAATGGTCGAAAGCCACTTCGGCCCAGCAAGCCGCTCCCGCTGGCGCACGAAGCGGACATAGATGCCGAAAGAGGCGTTGTTGACGAAAGTGCGGTCGCCGGCGGCGCCCAGATCGATGCGTCGGCGCTGGCCGGCGACGCAGACCCGCGCCGCCTCCGCCAGGTCGAGCGGGATGCCCAGCTGGCGGGCCAGATGATTGCGCGTGCCCAGCGGCAGGATGGCCAGCGCCGAGCGGGTGCCCGCCAGAGCCGCCGCCGCCGTGCCCAGCGTGCCGTCGCCGCCGCCGACCGCGATAACCGATTCGCCGGCATGCGCCCGCACCGCCGCCTCGATCCGGTCGCCGTCGACCAGTTCCAGCACGATGGCCTGCCCGGTGGCGGCGAAAGCCTCTTCCACCCTTGCGCCGAGCGAATCGCCCAGCGCGGCAGCCGTGCCGCCGGACCGGTTGATCAGCACTGGAAGGGTGCGCGTCATGGTGCCAGCCGTAATGCGCCGCATGGGGAGTCGGTTCCGGGCGGCGATGAAGAGAAAGTTACGGAGAGATGACACGCCGCACAAGCGAGATTCCGCTTGCGACTCATCGGGCGGAGGCAGAGCATCGCCTTCCCGTCATGCGCGTCGTGCGCAAAAGAACGCCCGGCGCGCCTTCATAGAGAGGAGGCGACGATGGGCATTATGGCATCGAAGGATTCCGCACTCGGCAACAGACCGGCCCGTGCCCCCCTGACTCGGGCAATCGCCCTGGTGGGGCCGGCGGGCACGGGGAAGACAAGCCTCGCCGAAGCGCTGCTTTTCGCCAGCGGCGCGATCACCAGACAGGGCAGCGTCGAGGCCGGCACGACCGTGGGCGACGCCAGCCCGGAAGCCCGCGCGCGGCATGGCTCGACCGAGATGAACCTGATGCATTTCGATTTCCTGGGCGATCGCTTCGCCCTGATCGACATGCCCGGCGGCGCCGGCTTCGCCGCGGACGGCCTCGGCGCGCTGCAATCGGCCGATCTCGCGCTGGTGGTGATCGATCCCGCCCCCGAACGCGCAGCCCTGGCCGAACCGACACTGCGCCGACTGGACGAACTGGGCGTGCCGCACGCGGTGTTCGTCAACAAGATCGAGAACGCCCGCGCCGGCGCGGTGCGCAAACTGATCGCCGAACTGCAACCGATGAGCCGCGAACCGCTGGCGCTGCGCCAGATCCCCATCCGCGCGCACGGCGATGGCGATCATGTCACCGGCTATGTCGATCTCGCGCTGGAACGCGCCTATCGCTATCGCCCCGGCAAGGAATCCGAACGCGTCGATATCCCCGGCGACGTGCTGGAGCGCGAGAAGGAGGAACGCGCGCATCTGCTGGAAACGCTGGCCGATTTCGACGACGGCCTGATGGAAGCGCTGCTGATGGACGAGACGCCCGACACCGCGCTCGTCATGGCCGATCTGGCCGCCGACACCGCCGGCAACAAGGTGGTGCCGGTGCTGCTGGGATCGGCGCTGACCGGCGGCGGCGTCCACCGGCTGCTCAAGCTGCTGCGCCACGAGGTCCCCGAACCGCAGGCCGCCGCCGAGCGGATGGGGCTGGCGGGCGGCACGGCGCTGCACGTCTTCAAGATCGCCAACGGCGGCGCCATGGGGCGCCTCGCCCTGGGCCGGGTGCTGGGCGCCGACCAGGCGGGTGGCATCCGCGAGGGCGACGAGCTGGTCGTCGGCGGCGAGGCGGCGCGCACCGGATCGCTATTCTTCCTCCAGGGCGAGAAGACCGCCAAGCAGCCGGCGGCGGCATCGGGCGATGTCGTCGCGGTGGCGAAAGTCGATGCGGCCAGAAGCGGGATGGTCCTCGCCGGCCGGGGCGCGACATGCACTTCATCGCTGCTGATCGAATACCCCGCGCGCAATGCCGCGGTCGCCATAACGGCCAAGGATCGCAAGGACGACGTGAAGCTGTCCACCGCGCTGCATCGCCTGTGCGAGGAGGACCCGGCGCTGCAATGGTCGCAGGACGACGCGACGCACGAAACGCTGCTGCGCGGGATCAACGACGATCATCTGCAGGTGGTGATCGGCCGCCTGCAGCGGCGCTATGGCGTGGCGGTGGACATCCACCCGCCGCGGATCGCCTATCGCGAATCGGTCCGGAAAGGCGCGCACCAGCGCGGGCGGCACAAGAAGCAGTCGGGCGGGCATGGCCAGTACGGCGATTGCGTCATCGAGCTGAGGCCGCTGGCGCGCGGCGAGGGTTTCCGCTTCGACGACAAGATCACCGGCGGCGCGATTCCCCGGCAGTATATCCCGGCGGTGGAAGCGGGCCTGCGCGACGCGATGGAAAAGGGGCCGCTTGGCTTTCCGGTAGTCGACGTGGCGGTGACGCTGACCGACGGATCGTTCCACGCGGTCGATTCCTCCGAACTCGCCTTCCGCATCGCCGGGCGCATGGCGATGGCCGATGCGCTGGCCGCGGCCGCGCCCTATCTGCTCGAACCCGTCTGCCGGGTGACGGTCGATACGCCGGGCGGCACGGGATCGAAGGCGGGATCGGTCCTGTCGAGCCGGCGCGGCCAGATCCTGAGCCTGCTGCCCCACCCGGACTGGCCGCGCTGGGAACGGGTCGAGGCGCTGCTGCCCGAAGCCGGGCTGCACGGGCTGGACGCGGAATTGAGATCGTTGAGCCAGGGGCTGGCGAGCTTTACCGCCGTGTTCGATCATCTGGCCGAACTGGGCGGGCGACAGGCGGAGGACGTGGTGAAGACACGCGCGGCGATGGCGGCCTGAGATATCGATAATTCTCGTCGTCATTTCCCGCCCTTCACAGGCCCAGGATAAAATCTCCGGCTGTGCCGGAAGGCGGGAATGACGAAACGGGAGGGCGGGCCACGTTCCAGCCCCACAAACGAAAAGACCGGCGCGGCCACTCGCTGTCCGCGCCGGTCCTGTTTCGTGAACGCCGCAACCGGGGCGACGTTCCTTGGGAGGTCAGAGGTCGTCCGCGTCCGGGCCGACCATCATCTCCCCCGAAAGACCGTCGGTCTGGCCGCGGATCGCGGCTTCCAGACGGTCGGCAACTTCAGGATTTTCCTTGAGGTAAGTCTTGGCGTTCTCGCGCCCCTGGCCGATCCGGATCGAATCGTAGCTGAACCAGGAACCAGACTTCTCGACGATGCCGGCCTTGACGCCGAGATCGAGGATTTCGCCGATCTTCGAGATGCCTTCACCGTACATGATGTCGAATTCGACCTGCTTGAACGGCGGCGCCACCTTGTTCTTGACCACTTTCACGCGCGTGGCGTTGCCGACGATATCGTCGCGGTCCTTGATCTGGCCGGTGCGGCGGATGTCGAGGCGGACCGAGGCGTAAAACTTGAGCGCGTTGCCGCCGGTCGTCGTCTCGGGATTGCCGTACATCACGCCGATCTTCATGCGCAGCTGGTTGATGAAGATCACCATGCACCGCGAACGGCTGATCGAGCCGGTGAGCTTGCGCAGGCTTTGCGACATCAGGCGCGCCTGAAGGCCGACATGGCTGTCGCCCATCTCGCCCTCGATTTCCGCGCGGGGCACCAGCGCCGCGACCGAATCGACCACCAGCACATCGATGGCGTTGGAGCGCACCAACGTGTCGACGATCTCCAGCGCCTGTTCGCCGGTGTCGGGCTGCGAGACGATCAGTTCGTCGATGTCGACGCCCAGCTTCTTGGCATAGACCGGATCGAGCGCGTGTTCGGCGTCGACGAAAGCCGCCGTGCCGCCGCCGCGCTGCGCTTCGGCGATGACATGCAGCGCCAGCGTGGTCTTGCCCGAGCTTTCCGGGCCGTAGACTTCGATCACGCGGCCGCGCGGCAACCCGCCGACGCCCAGCGCGATATCGAGGCCGAGCGAGCCGGTGGAAATGCTTTCGACTTCCATCGACTGCTTCGAGCCCAGCTTCATCGCCGATCCCTTGCCGAAGGCGCGGTCGATCTGAGCCAGCGCCGCTTCCAGCGCTTTCTGACGGTCCATGCTGTCCTTTTCCTTGCCTTCCTGAATCAGCTTGAGCTGAGCAGCCATTGCTTGTCCCCTTGCCTAGAGCACTGACCGGGAAGGTCAACCTGAGGACTATGTATCGCGTTTGTTCTCATGGAACAAGAGGGAAACAAAACTTTCGCACACTAGGTCTGAATGCCGCTTTGGCGCCGCTATCGGCAACCGGATCACGGCCATTCGCGCTCGATCTCGACGATCTGCAGCGTGATGCTGCCCTTTTCGAAGTAATCGCAGGCCGGCATGTCCGGCGTCCCGTTCCGCCGCTGGATTTCCGCCAGCACGGAGAACGGATCGTCGGCGTCGATATCGAACAGCGCCAGGAAGCGCGCCGACCCGTCCGCGTCGAACGGCAGCACCCGAAAGCGTTGCGCGGCGACGATGCCGGGGACGCGCAGCAGGTCGGGAAAGTGCTGGTCGTGGCACCACTGGATATACTTGTCGGTCATGCCGGCGGCGGCCTGGCTGGTGACGACGAGACGGTATCTTCCCATGGCGCTCTCCCTCAGCCGTTGGTCGCGATCCGGCGAGCGAAGGCGGCGCGGCGTTCGGCGATCTGCCGCGCCCGCTCGTCCGCGCGGAACCACACGGTGTCGGCGGGCAGCGAGCGCGCCAGCTGATCCAGCTTGACGATCTCGGCGCGCACATGCGGGCCGCCGTTCGCCGCCTCGCGAATTCCCTGCCAGCGATGCATCAGCATGATCTTGCCGAAGCCCTCGCAATCCAGCCAGTTCGCCACGCCGGGGTCCTTGCGCGAAATCACCGCGCGCACCCGGCCGTCGCCATCCACCGCGCATTGGGCGCGGCTGAGGCTGGAGGTGATCTCTCCGGCGTCGAGCGAGCGGAACAGGAAGTTGCTGAGCTGGATCGAGACATAGTCCGCCCCGCCCGGCTCGTAATCGATGATCGCCGCCTCGTCCTCGGTCAGGTCGAACCAGGCGCGGGCAGTCGCCTGCGTCTGGAGGCCGCCGGTGCGCCGCGCCGTCTCCACCGGGCGCAGCACGTTGGGCCGCAGCAATGCGAAGCTGCTCTGGAACCAGTGGTAGAGCGGCACGTCCTCCCGCGCGCGGAACACCGCGCGGTGCGCCATCTCGTCGAGCGACAGCGGATCGGCGTCGGCGCGGCCGACCAGTTCGATGGAAAGATCGAACGGCGATTCCACCGCCCAGTCCTCCATCGAATCGCGCACGTAGAGGAACTTCACGTGCGGCGCCGTGGTCATGTGATTGGCGCGGCCGGCGGCGGGCTGGTCGTCGATGGTCAGGACGAACGATCCGTCGTCCGCCCGCTCGATCTGGTGGCTTTGCAAAGTCTGGATGGTGACGCTGGTGCCGTAGTCGCCCACCAGGGTGAAGGAGACATTCGCCGCCTCGCGGCCGACCACCCGCCCGGTCACACGATAGGCGCGGCCATGGGCGATACCGGCCAGGCGATAGCAGTTGTCGGGATTGTCGCCGCCGGTGCGCGTGGCGGGAATATCCAGCCCGTGCCAGGAATAGGCCGGCATGAAATTGCGCACGAAGCGCGGGTGCACCGGATCGCTGGACACCGCCTTGAAAATCCAGTTGCTCATGTATTCATCGATGGCGTCGTCGACGTCGTCCCGGACTTCCTCGGGAATGGAGTCGGCCCATCCGTTGCGCCACAGCACGTTCACATGATCGCGCCCGGCCCGGACCCTGTCGTCCTGCCACAGCGCAAGCACGTCTCGCTCGGCGGCGATCTGGTCCGGATTGTCGATGGGGTTGGTCATGTCCGCTTCTCCCGCGCGATGCCGTGACGATCGATGTAGTCGCCAAAGGCCTGTTCGATATCCGCCTCGCTCAACCCGAAGTCGGCAAGGCTGTAGCTGCGCGCCGTGCGCTTGCCGTGACGGTCGGTGGTGAGATGACGTTCCATCGCCGCCCTTGTGGCCGGTTCGAGCGTCAGCCCGAAGGCGTCGTAGAGACGTTCCGCCGTGCCGATGGGGTCGGCGATCAGTTCGCCGTACTGGACGTCGACCACCGCGACATGGTGGTTGGTGGCGCGCCATTCCTCCAGCCGGCGCAGGATGCCCGACCAGTTGGCGATCAGCTTCGGCCCGAGCTGCCGGGGATCGACGCTGTCGTCCGACGCGAGGCCGTAGAGCTTCATGTAGAGGCTGCCGACCGAAGGGATGACCTTGCCCGGATCGCGGTGGTTCAGGAATATCCGCGCGTCGGGAAAGGTATCGACCAGCGCCGCCATGTTGATGATGTGCGACGGCGCCTTCAGCAGCCAGCGGCGGCCCGGCTGCGCCGATTGCAGCGTCTGCATCATGCCCTTCTGCCAGGCGTAGCTATCGGCGATGCCCGCCGCGCTGCCGCTCAGCGCAGCGAAAGTCGGCGCGTTGTAGAAGGCGCCCAGCGGCATGCCGCAGGCGGCTTCCTGCAGGAATACGCATTCCTCCGGGGCGGCGGCGGCGTAGGGATGGATCGCGGTGACATCGGGCGCGGTGAAGCCCTGGAAGGCCAGGATGCTCTCGTAGAGTTCGGTCCGCTCGCCCTCGGCCACATCGCCCGTTCCCGGCGGCGGTACCGGGATCGCGGCCTGTGCGGCGGTGGCGGACATGTTGGCCGGGTCGCTCGCCAGCAGGCCGTGCAGGAAAGTGGTGCCGGCGCGCGGCATGCCCGTGCCCACCAGCGGCGCGGCGATCGCCTGCTCCTCGCCAAGGCCGGCATGGGCAGCGACCTGGCGCAGCCGCGAGGAAAGCAGGACGTGAAGCCGCGAATGGGCGCGCGACCGGCCGAGCGCGGTCAGTCGCGCCGGTCCTTCCAGATCGTCGCACAGCGCCGACAGGCGCGCGCGAAAGCCGTCCTCGCCCCAGCGCCCCCCGCCCCAGTCGGCCAGCCCGGTCGCCGCCTCGGCCCCTTGCAGAAGCGCCTCCGGCCGGAACGATCGGGCGAACGACACTGCGGCAGGCGCATAGACCTGTTCGATATCCCGCACCTTCGCATCCTCTGTTGTTTTCCGCCCGTCGCCGTGAACCCCGCGCGGGTCGTTTCGAGCGATGGTGATGGCGCACGCAGAAGCGGTCAATTCGAAACGTGGTAGCGCACTCCCAAGATTTTCTATAAGCGACGAAACGAAATCGAAGGCGCGAAGAACGCCCCTGCAAGAGGATGCAGCATGCTAGTGAAGAACGCGGCGTTGACCACCGTTCCGATGACACCGACGATCGGATCGCGGGTGGAAATCGGTGTCGACGCATTGCTGAGCGGCGATCACGCGGACGAGATCAAGGCGCTGCTGGAAGAACGCGGCGTCCTGATATTCCCGCAGATCGATCTCAACGACGAACAGCAGCTCATCTTCACCGAAACGATCGGCACCCAGGTGGACGAATATGTCGGCTACATGCGCGAGGACGGCGAGCGCGAGCGAATCTTCAAGGTCAGCCTGGACGAGAACGTCGCCAAGACCGCCAAGGGATTGCAGAACTCGTTCTTCTGGCATCTCGACGGATCAATGCAGGAAGTGCCGATCATGGCGTCGGTACTGACCGCCAAGAAGCTGTCCGAGACGGGCGGCGACACCGAATTCTGCAGCACTTACGCCGCATACGAAGCACTGCCCGAAGAAGACAAGCAGGCGCTGGAAGGGCTGCGCGTCGTGCATGCCGCCTGGGCGCTCCAGCGCAACGCCGATCCGCAGCCGTCGTACGAGGACTTCGTCCGTCAGCGCAACGGCCCCTCGCGCTCGCAGCCGCTGGTGTGGAAGCATCGCAGCGGCCGCAACTCGCTCGTGATCGGCGCGACCGCCGCCTATATCGAGGGGATGGACTATCTCGACAGCCTGGACCTGCTGATCCGGCTGCGCGACTGGGCCACCCAGCCGCGCTTCGTATTCCGCCACAAGTGGACGAAGGGCGACATGGTCATGTGGGACAACACCGGCACGCTGCACCGCGCCCTGCCCTATCCGCCCGACGCGGGACGGCTGATGCACCGGACCGTGCTGCAAGGCGAAGAACCCTTCGCCTGAGCAGGCCGTCATGGAATACCGCCGTAGCGCTGGATGACATCGCTCTCTCCCCTTCAGGGGAGAGAGCTATATCGACCCACCATCCACGGCCCTGCAGCCTCGCATCACTCCGGAAAACGCTCGCGCACCAGTTGCTCGCTGCGCGCCCACAGCGCCTTCGCGCGTTCGGGATCGAGCGCGTAGGACTTGACGCCGTTGGCGCCGCCGGTGCGCTGGTTGCTGTCGTTCACTTCGGCCACGTGGCAATCCTCGCAGAACTGGCCGCCCACCGCGTCGGCAGGCGCGACGACGCCAGCCCAGACGGACGTCGCCGCGCCCTGCGCGACCGACTTGGTCAGGCTGGGCGGCAGGCCCTTTTCGGCCATCGACTTGTCCATCGTCTTCTCGATATTCGCGAGACCGTCCTCGCCCAGATGGCGGAACAGCCCGGTGCCGATGCGGCCGGGATGCACGGCGCAGGCGCGAATGCCGCGCGCGCGGTGCCGCCGGTCGAATTCCACCGCGAACAGCACGTTGGCCGTCTTGGAACGGGCATAGGCGCCCCACTGGTTGTACTTGCCCGTCTCGTAGTTCGGGTCCTCGATGTCGACGTCGCCGCCTCGATGGCCCGAGGACGAGAGCATCACCAGCCGCCCGCCGTCGCGGATCAGCGGCGCGATGCGATTGATGAAGACGAAATGGCCCAGGTGATTGGTGCCGAACTGCGTTTCGAAGCCGTCCGCCGTATGGCCGAACGGCGTCGCCATGACGCCGGCGTTGCCGATCACCAGATCGAAGGGACGCCCGTCGGCGATCAGCCGGTCGGCGCAGGCGCGCACGCTGGCCAGCGAGGCGAGATCCAGTTCAACCAGTTCGAACGAGCCACCCTGCTCCGCCGCGCCGCGCACTTCGCCGGTCGCCGCCTCGGCCTTGGCGATATCGCGCGCCGCGCCGACGACATCGGCGCCATGCGCCACAAGCGCCCGCGCGGTCTCGACGCCCAGGCCCGACGACACGCCCGTCACCAGAACGCGCCTGCCGGCAAGGTCGACACCGGAGAGCACATCTTCGGTCGTGGTCAATTCATTGAAATTGGCAGACATTTCCCATCCCTTTTTTCGATACTGGCGAGTTTCAGCCGATTTGGTCGATCAGCACCCCGACATCTTCCATCGCGCGATAGCTGTCATTGAGGTGCGTGCAAGTCGAAGGGCCGACGAAAGTGCTGCGGACCGCCCGGCGCAATCCGTCGATCGGCATGCCCGCCAGCCGCGCCGCGCTGCCGCCCGAACCCGGACATTCGGGATAGGGCAGCGGCCCCGCATCGGCGCGCACTGCAACGAACAGCCGCCGGACCAGATCGATCTCGGCCAGGAGACGCCATTCGTGAACCACGGTCTCGTGGCCATGCCGATCGACATGGCTGTCGCGAAAGAAGCAGTCGGCCCAGCCGCGATCCGCCTCGCGCCAGACGTCGAGCCGCCGGGCGCGGCGGGTGCCGTGCGGCGGCAGCGGCGCGAAGGCGTGCCAGGCCAGCGGATCGTCGCCGCCATCCAGCGGCGGCACCGGCGGCCCGATCTGCAACGGCGGCCCCAGATCCGTGAAGCCGCTGAGCAGCGTGCCGCCCTCGGCATAGCCGGCGCAGATATCCACCCGAGGGTCGCTTTTCCGCTCGCCGAACATCATCTTGCCCTCGACCCGAAGCGAGCGGCCATTGGCCATGACCGCGGGCGGCAGGTCGTCGAGCAGCTGGGCACGCACGGAATGCCTGTCCATCTCGCCGGGCAGCGCTTCCTCCACCGTCTTGCGGAAGCCGGCGTAGGCGCCCTTGCCCGCCAGCGCGGCGAAAGCCGGCTCGGGCGGGAAGCTCTCGAACGAGAGAATGCGTATCTGGCCGTAATCGACCAGCGCCTCGATCCGCGCGGCGTCGAGCTCGCGGGCGGTTCCATCGCTGCCGGTCAAAAGATCGCGGCCCGTCGCGACAAGCGCGACCGGGCCGTCCAGCCCTTGCGGGCGAGTCGAATCGTGTGTGGTGGTGCGCCGGATCGATCCGGCGCGCCGGGCGGGCATGGCCGAAACCGGAGAACCTCCGGGGTGGCCGGTCATGCCCGTTCCGTCATCGTTACCAACCGTGGATCAGGAACCCACGGTCGTGAACTGCGGCCGGCTGCTGGCGGGCAGCTTGGGCAGCGGCGCGAAAGTCTTGCGCAGCGTGCGCGCCGGGCCTTCGATCAGGATGTTGGGGCGCGCGTGCTGAAGCGCGATATTGTCCCACAGCACCAGGTCGCGTTCGCGCCAGTGATGCTCCAGCACATTTTCGGGGCGATAGAGGTGATCGAACAGCTCTTCGAGCAGCGCCTCGCTCTCTTCCTTTTCCAGCCCGTCGATGTTCTGGGTGAACTGCTGGGCGACGAAAAGCAGCGTCGCGCCGGTGCGCGGGTGCTTGTGGCCGATGGGCAAGCGAATCGTTTCCTCATCGGCAAACTTGGCGACGAGCACGTCGTCGCCGGCGCCCGAACGCGCCGCATAGTCGGCGTCCTGGCCCTGAATCGCGAACTTTCCTTCCACGCGCGCGCGCAAGTCGTCGGGCAGCGTGTTCCAGGCATGCTCGGCGCTGACGAACATCGTCGGGCTGGTCGGTTCCTCAACCTCGACGCCATAGAGCGACAGCAGGCGGAAGATGTCTTCCGACCACATGAAGTCGGAGTGATAGAGCAGGCGGCCGGAAGGCGCGTTGCCTTCGGGTTCCTTGTTGGAAACCACGAGATTGCGCTTGGCCCGCTCGGTATCGGCCAGGGCCACGGCCTCGTCCGAATCGACGCCGATCAGGATCTGCGAAAGATAGTTCTGGAACCGGCGATCGATATCGGCGTCGCGCAGCACGACCAGGCCCTTGGTATCGAACAACTGGCGCAGCTGCGCGATCACGTCGGCATCCAGGGGAACCTTCGGCTCCACGCCCAGGACTTCGACTCCGAATCCGGGATGCAGCTCCCGCACTTCCAACTTACTCATGGCATCCAAACTCCACTGCCCACTGACCGACGTCAGAATCGCCAAGCATGAAACATGCCGTGACTCAAGCCGCGCCAGCTTACATAGTAACCACTATATAGTAGCATCGCCGCGGACGGCTATACAAGCCGGGCGATTAATACCGCGAAAACGCCTGCCGCGCGAGGCAGAATCTGTCAGTCGACCGTCAATTTCAGTCGCGCTGGCCCTCGAACGCAGCTTCCAGCGCGGCGTGGCGCTGCTCGACCAGATGCCACCAGCCCTGGCCATGCGCGATGATATAGGGCGCGTCGCTTTCGATCCCGTCGATCACGCGCTTCACCAGATCCTCCACGCTGCCGATCACCGGCCCGGCCCCGTGCGATTCGCTGCGCATGTCGTTGCTGCCGCCGCCCGGCGGCAGGCGCATGTCGCCGCCATGCTTGAAGCTGTTCTGGGCAATGCCGGTGATCGTCTGGCCGGGGCACAGGATCGACACGCCGACGCCGTGCGGCGCCAGTTCGACCCGCAAGGTCTCGCTCAGGCCCGCGACACCGAACTTCGCCGCAGCATAACTGCCGCCGATCGCCTGGCTGGGGGCGCAAATGCCCGCCATCGACGATGTGTTGACGATATGCCCCCGGCCCCGTTCGCGCATTTCGGCGGCGAAGGCATGGACGCCGTTGAACACGCCGGTCAGGTTGACCGCGACGACCCGGTCGAACGCTTCGGGGTCCATGTCGGCGATCTCATAGCCGAAAGAGGCGATGCCGGCGTTGTTGGCCAGGATATCGACCGGGCCGAAGGCGGCCTCCGCCTCGGCCTTGGCCGCGGCCCAGGCAGCGCGGTCACGCACGTCGAGGACGACGCCGCGAAACTCCGGATTGGCGGCCAGCACGCTGTCGAGGTTACCCTTGTCGACATCGGCGATGGTGACCTTGACGCCGCGCGCCGCCAGAGCCTGCGCCAGGCCCAGGCCGATGCCGCTGGCTCCGCCGGTGATGAACGCGTGGCGCGCGGTTTCGAGTTTCATGATTCCGATCCTCTTGCCCGGCGCGCCCTGACGACCGCCGATTCTTGTCGGACCGCTTCCTGCCCTATGCCGCGCGTCCGCGCAATTCGTTCAATTTCGGCATTATCCCTTCGAGCAGGCGCAGGCTGCGCCAGCCCGCTTCGGGATCGAGTCCACCCAGCAAGGGCTGGAGGGCCAAGTTCGCATGCGGCGGCAGCCCGGCCGCGTGCTCCAGCGCCTGCTGGGGGGTCATGACCTGGAAAATTCCCGCCGCGCGCATCTTCTCCTCGGTGTCGAGGCCGTTGAACGGCGATTTGAACATACCGCTCTCCGCGGCCCAGGCGGCGTAGGATTTCGTCACATGGACGGCATGGGGAAGGATCTCCCGCCAGCCGCGATCGACATCCTCGGCCAGATGGATCGCCTGCGGCCGGGCGGGGCCGTACTGCTTGCGCAAGGGCTGGCCACGCTCCACCATTTCGCTCTCGTAGAGCGCGAAAAGCTTGGGCACCGCAGGCGCGAAACCCAGATCGAACCGCGCGGCGCGGATCGCCGAGGCCTTCACCCCGCCGCCCACCAGGATCATCTCGTGCGGGTCCTGCACGGGCAGCGGCCGCACGATGATCTCGCGCCCATCGCCGTTGGTCGTCTCGCCCGACAGCGCCGCCAGGATCGTCGCGATGCCCTGGTCCATCCGCTTGCCCCGTTCGCCCAGCGACACGTCGAAGCGGGCGAACTCGGACGGCACATAGCCCGCGCCGAAGATCACCTCGATGCGCCCGCCGCTCAGATTGTCGAGGATGGCGATGTTCTCCGCCACTTCCAGCGGATGGTGCAGCGGCAGGATCACGGCGCCCAGGACGATGCGGATGGCGCCGGTCCGCGCCGCCATGGCCGAAGCCAGGATGAACGGACTGGGCAGGTAGCCGTCGTCGCAGCCGTGATGCTCCATCACCTGGATGCGGTCCATGCCGAGACGGTCGGCGAAAGCCGCCATGTCGAGCGCGGCGGCATAGAGTTCGCGCGCCGGCGCCCCGAATTCGGGCGCGCGCATGTCGAAGGCCAGGCTGACGCGGAAATCGCTCATCGTTCTATTCTCTCCCTGATCCGCCGGCTCTTCGTGGCCTTCTCAGCGCGGTTTCCTGCCCTGCCCTTCCCAGAAGCGCTCCCAGCTCGGCCAGAGATCGGGCAGGACGCCCGTCTTGAGCTGCGCGGTCGGATCCTCGTTCACCCCGCCGCCGTGGCGCGGGCGGACCAGCGCGTCGACCATGTACCAGCGCTGCAGCTTGCGCCGCTTGAAGTACCAGCGGCCGTCACGGCGCGAATATTCGTCCCAGTACTGGATCATGCCGACATGCCACTCGCCGCCCTTCTCCAGCTCGTCGCGGCAGGTGACGACGCCCTTCGCCTCGTCCGGCGAGAGGAAATCGATCACGTGATTGCCGACGAAGTGGATCGAATCGCCGAAGCGGGTCAGCGAACGCGCGTACCAGTCCTTGATGTGCTGCCGGCCGTAGAGATCCTTGCCGACGCGCACGTCCTCGACGAACAGTTCGGCCAGATCGTCCAGGTTGCGGGTGTCGACCGCCAGCGCATAGCGCGAGGCAAGCTGGCGAATCTGGTCGAGCCCGTCGAGCCGGTCGATGCGTTCCTCAAGGGTGGTCGGCTGCCAGGTTTCCGCCGCGCTCATTCGCCATCTCCTCTTGTTTCGTTGGCCCGGCTTTTCGCTCCCCATGCGGAGACGATGCAAGGGCGTCTCGGATAACGTGCCGGAAATCTCCCCGCTCGCCTCATGCGGAAAAGGCATGAGGCCAGAGCGAAGGGCGCGGGGAACCTTCCCCGCCTTGTCCTTCGTCATTGCGAGGGGCCGAAGGCTCCGCGGCAATCCAGGGGCGTCGGGTGAGACCCTGGATTGCCGCGTCGCTCCGCTCCTCGCAATGACAACGGACGGGGTGAGCGCTCTATCCTTCGCTTACCGAACGCGCAGGACAAATAACGAGCCCACAAAAAAGGGCATGGGGCCAGAGCGAAGGGTGGGGAACCTTCCCCGCCATCTCCTTCGTCATTGCGAGGAGCCGAAGGCTCCGCGGCAATCCAGGGGCGTCGCGTGAGACCCTGGATTGCCGCGTCGCTCCGCTCCTCGCAATGACGACTGACGGGATGAGCGCTCTATCCCTCGCTTACCGAACGCGCAGGACAAATAACGGCCCACGAAAAAGGGCGCGGTCCGAAGACCGCGCCCCTCTTTTTCCGTCACCGGACCGACGAAGCTCAGGCAGCTTCGGCGTGGCGGGTGAACATGCCGACGATGTCGCCCGAGGTGACGACGCGCTTGTCGCCAGCCGCCAGCGGCGCTTCGCCACCCTGCGACTTGGGCGTGGTGTCGACACCCTTGGCCTTCGCCTGGGCGCGCAGGCCGCCGACGTTGATCGTCTCGCGCGCATGGTGCTTGAACGGATCGAAGTTGAAGAACCGCATCGCGTTGCGGTGCGACACCTTTTCGATCTGGTCTTCGGTCAGGCCCTGAACGGTCTGCCACAGACGCTCGGGCGCTTCGGGCCACAGGCAGTCCGAATGCGGATAGTCGCATTCGTAGGAGATCATGTCCTCGCCGATGTCGTCGATGTTCTTCAGGCCGAAGGCATCGTCGATGAAGCAGTTAAGGAAGTGCTTCTTGAACAGGATGCTCGGCTTCTCGCCCTCGAACGTCGAGTGCGTCCAGGCGTGGTGGCGCCAGTGGGCGAAGTCGGCGCGTTCCAGGAAGTAGGGCACCCAGCCGATGCTGCCTTCCGAGAGAGCGATCTTCAGCGTCGGATAGCGCTTCAGCGCATCGAGATAGAGCCAGTCGGCCGCGCCCACGGCGATCGCCATCGGCATCGTGCTGATCCAGGCTTCGATCGGGGTTTCCATCGACGCGTGCGGCGCCGGATTGCCGGTGCCGATGTGCAGGCAGATGGTGATGTCGGCTTCGGTGATCGCCTTCCAGAACGGCTCCCAATAAGCGTTATGGATGCTGGGCAGGCCGAGCACGGTCGGGTTGTCGGTCATCGAGATGGAGGTGCAGCCCTTGGCGGCGATGCGCTTGATCTCGGCGACGGTGGCATCCATGTCCCAGATCGGCAGGATGCCGCAGGGGATGAAACGACCCGGATGCGCGCCGCACCACTCGTCGATGTGCCAGTCGTTGTAGCCGCGCAGGTGGACCAGCGCCTGGTCCTTGTCGGGCACCTTGGCGAACAGGCTGCCGTCGAAGCTGACGAAGCTGCCGAAGCACAGCGAGGCGGCGATGCCGTTGACGTTCATGTCGTCGACGCGGGCATCGACGTTGTAGACGCCGGCGCGCAGCTGATCGAGCGAGGTCGGCTCCATGCCGAATTCCTCGAACGGGCGACCGACGACGGCGTTGAGGCCGACCGAAGGCAGCTTGCGGCCCTGGTATTCCCAATAGCTGGTGCCGTTATCCATCACATGAAACTTGGGCGCGGTGGCATAGGCGTCGCCGGTGAGATGCTTGTCGAACATCTCGGGCGGTTCGCTCATGTGGTCATCGACGCTGATGACGACCATATCGTTCATTTCCACGAGATCTCTCCTCAGAAAACTACAACCCTTGCCGGGCGGACGATTCAGCCTCAGCCGCAACGGGCCGCGCTGTCAATTCCCTAAGAGTCCGTATTGGAAAATCGCGGAAGAGCGATTTTCGTTGCGGCGCCGGCCCGCTCCCCCGCCCGGCCACCCATAGAATACTGCCGCCGGGTGGCCGGGCGGGGAAGCGGGCCGGTGCCGCCATGCGCCGTTAAGCGCATTTCCAAACCGCATCGCCGGACGCGCGATGCCCGCGTTACAGCACATTCCGCCCTGTCCGGACCCGATCTCCAGCCGCCGGTTCGCGAATCGCCCACGCAAGCCTCGGCTGCCCAGCGAATCCATGCCGCCGGGCGGCAATTTGAGCCGCCGGAGGGGGGCGTGGGTAAAAATAGTTCAACTTACGGTCGAATTTCCGCGTCAGTGCCCTGTCGCGATATTGACCGGGGGCAAGCATCCCCATAACCACGCTGGCCATGCCGAGGCGGGTATTTTCCAGAAGGGAAAGCACGTGATCGGGCGGAGGCGGCGCAGGACCGCCCCGACACTGCGAGGAGAGCAGGCATGAGTGCTGGTACTTTGGCCGAGGCCGATGGTTCGGTTCGGGCAGGTCGGGACGACCGCAAGACCGCGCATCTCGTCGATGACGCGCTGAAGCCTTTCCCCGGTTCGAAGATCGCGCGAACTTTCGGCTTCGCGCGCGAGATCCTGCGCTCGCCCGCCATGCGGCAAGGCGGCGCCGACGCGGAGTCGATGAATCTCGACAATCCCGATCACGCATCGTTCTTCTTCCTCGATGGGGAAATCCACAAGAAGCGCCGGGCCTCGGTCGCGGGTTATTTCGCCCCCAAGGCGATCCTGACGCGCTATTACCCGATCATGCATGCGACGATGGACAAGATCGTCGCCGATCTGCAGGCCACCGGCAGCGCGGTGCTGGACGAAGCCTCGCTGCAGCTCGCGTCCGACGTGACCTGGGAAATCGTCGGCCTGACGAATAGCGATCCCAAGGCGCTGACCCGCCGCGTCAAGCGGATCATGAGCATCGTCGACAGCTTCGACAAACGGCCGCTCTACCGTTTCGTGCACCATTACCTGCTCGGCTGGTATCACCACCTGGAGCGGGCGTGGTTCGCCATGCAGCTTTACAAGCACGACATCCTTCCCGCCGCCAAGGCCCGGCGCGCGGCGCCGAGGGAAGATGTCATGTCATACATGGTGAAGGAGAATTACGAGCAGAAGGCCATGATCATCGAGATCATGACTTATGCCGGCGCCGGCGTTTCGACGACGCGCGAATTCATGGTCATGGCGTTCTGGCAGCTCTGGGACCACCCCGAGCTTCGCGAACAGTTCCTGGCCGCCGACGAAGCGGGGCAGTTCGCCATCATCGAGGAAATCCTGCGGCTCGATCCGATCGCCGGCTATCTCTATCGCCGCGCCGCCGAACCCGTTTCGGCCATGTCGGAAGGTCCGGCCAGCGAAGGCGATCTCTTCGCGATCAACATCCGCGCCGCGAACCAGGACCCCGGGATCGCGGGCGACGCGCCCTATCAGCTCGATCCCGAGCGGGCCAAGCGGCAGAAAGTGGTCGGCGCCTTCATGAGCTTCGGCGACGGCCCGCATCGCTGCCCCGGTTCCCAAGTGGCGCTGCACGAGACGCGGGTATTCCTGGACCGTCTGTTGCGGGTGCCCGGCATCCGGCTGGCCAAGCCGCCGACGGTGGGCTGGAGCCTTTCGACCCAGGGTTACGAACTGCGCGACGCGATCATCACCTGCGACCGCGTGTGATCGCCCATGAAATCTGAATTCAGGAGCATTTATTGATGGTCAAAGTGACCTACGTGGCATTCGGCGGCGATGAGATGACAGTGGATGTCGACAGCGGCATGACCCTGATGGAAGGCGCGGTGCAGAACGGCGTCGAAGGCATCGAAGCGGTCTGCGGCGGCAACTGCTATTGCGGCACCTGCCGTATCTATGTCTCAGCCGAATGGCGCGAAAAGCTGGTGGCGCCGCAACCGGAGGAACTCGACATGATCGAAGCCTCCGGCGAGGCCGATCCCAGCGCCCGCCTGGCCTGCCAGATCCCGGTCACCGAAGCGATGGACGGCATCGTCGTAAAGACACCCGAGTTCCAGAAGTAAAAGCCGCGCATTTTCGGTCGGGCAGCCCCGGACGGAAATGCGCGAAAGAAACAAAAAGGCGGTCGTCATAGTCGACGCGCATGCTTATTGCGACTGCTAGGCCGATTGTAAGAATCGTGCAGGAGGTTGCCGACAGTGAAGATGAACGGGGAACAGCTGGTCGCCGCGCCGCGCCAGCGTGTATGGGAAGCCTTGAACGATCCGGAGGTGCTGCAGCAGTGCATCCCCGGCTGCCAGTCGCTCGTCAAGGAAGCCGATGACCGGCTGAGCGCGGTCGTCGCGATCAAGATCGGCCCCATCGGCGCCAAGTTCAACGGCGCCGTCACCCTGTCGGAACTCGATCCGCCGAACTCCTACGTGATCTCGGGCGAAGGCCAGGGCGGCACCGCAGGCTTCGCCAAGGGTGGCGCCAAGGTCTCGCTGGCCGATGCGGGCAACGGGACGCTGCTGACTTACACCGTCGACGCCGAAGTCGGCGGCCGTCTGGCGCAAGTCGGCGGCCCGATCATCGACGCCACGGCCAAGCGGCTGGCGGGCGTCTTCTTCAAGCGGTTCGGAGAGATCGTCGCGGTTCCCGAAGCCGCCGCTTCCGCACCCGTCGCCGCGCCCGCCACGGGCGAGGCTGCGTCGCCCGGCGCGGTCGCTTCGACAGTCGCTCCGGCCGGCGTTGCCGCAGCCCCCGCCGCGTACAACTTCGCCGCCCCGGCGAAAGTCGAACGCGCGCCCGCCGCGTTCTACTGGATCGTCACGATCTTCCTGGCCGCGCTGGCCGGGTTCCTGATCGGCAGCGACGGCGCCGACGTGCCCGCCTGGTACAGCCTGTCGATCGGCCTCGCCATCGCGGGCCTGGCCGTGTTCAGCTTCGAGAGCGGCCGCCGGGCCAAGCCGGCGGCATGAAACCGGCGCCCTTCGACTATGTCGTCCCCTCCTCCATCGAGGAGGCGCTGGAGCAGCTCGACCGCGCGGGCGGCGACGCCACGATCCTGGCCGGCGGCCAGACCCTGATGCCGCTGCTGGCGCTGCGCATGAGCTCGCCCTCGGTCATCGTCGACATCAACCGGATCGCGGCGCTGAAAGGCATCTCCCGCACCGACGAGGGGATGCGCATCGCCCCCGTCACGCGGCAGAACGAAGCGCTGGCCAGCCAGCCGCTCGCCACCGCGCTGCCGACGTTCAACCGGGCCATAAGCCATGTCGGCCATTTTCAGACGCGCAATCGCGGCACGGTGGGCGGGTCGATCGCGCTGGGCGAACCGGCGGCGGAACTGCCGGCGACGGCGGTGGCGCTGGGCGCGGAAATAGAAGTCCATTCGAAGGCGCGCGGCGAACGCCGCATTCCGGCGGAACACCTCTATGTCGGTCCTTACGCGACCACGGTGGAGCCGGACGAGCTGGTGACGGCGATCCATTTCCCGGACTGGCCGGCCGACGCCATCGTGATCTTCCGCGAAGTGGCGCGGCGTCCGGGCGATTTCGCTCTGGTCGGGCTGGTGGGCGCGATCGCGGTGGAAGGCGGCAGGATCGCCCAGGCGGGCCTGTCCTGGTTCGGCATGGGTCCGACGCCGATGAAGGCATGGCAGGCCGAATCCGCCCTCTTCGGCGAGAACATCGCCGACGTCGATGTCGACGCCATCGCCGATCTGGCTTTGTCGGAGACCGAACCGTTCGACGATCACTCGGCCACCGCCGACTACCGCCGCAGCGTCGGCCGGCGAATTTTCGCCCGCACCCTGCGCGAAGCCCTGGATTTGAGGAAAGCTGCATGAGCGAGCACCGGATCGAGCTGACGGTCAATGGCCGCGCGCTCCAGTCGACCGTCGAAGCGCGCATGACGCTCGGCGATTTCCTGCGCACGAAGGTGGGCCAGACGGGCCTTCACCTCGCCTGCGAGCACGGCGTCTGCGGCGCCTGCACGGTCATCGTCGACGGACTGGCCGTGCGCTCCTGTCTGATGTTCGCGGTTCAGGCCGACGGCTCGGAAGTGACCACGGTGGAAGGCGTCGCCGAGGCCGATGGCACATTGCACCCGGTGCAGCAGGCGATGCGCGAATGCCACGCCCTGCAGTGCGGGTTCTGCACGCCCGGCGTGGTGATGACGCTGAAATCGCTGACCGACGCAGAACCGAAGCCCGAAGCCGAGACGATGCTGAAGGCGATGTCGGGCCATATCTGCCGCTGCACCGGCTATCAGGGCATCCGCAAGGCGATCGCCAAGCTGGCCGATCGCGCCCCCGTGGGAGAAAGCGCATGAGCGAGCCCATCGGCGGCGGAGCCGCGCGCTATGTCGGCCAGCGCGTGCTGCGCAAGGAAGACCTCCGCCTGCTGACCGGGCGCGGCGCCTTCATCGACGATATCGTCGTGCCCGGCATGACCTTCTCCGCCTTCGTGCGCAGCGAGATCGCGCGCGGCAAGGTGCTGTCGATGGACCTTTCCGCCGCACGCGCGATGCCCGGCGTGATCGCGGTGCTGGCCGCGGAGGATCTGGGCGCGCACAACGTGCATCTGTCGAACATGCACTTGGCCTATTCGCCCGGCCTCGCCAGCCGCCCGCTGTCGAGCGGCTATGTCAGCTACGTCGGCGATCCGCTGGCCATCGTCGTCGCCGAAAGCCGCTACATCGCGGAGGATGCGGCGGCGCTGGCGGTGATCGAGTACGCGCCCGAGGACCCGCTCGTCACCATCGCCGACGCGCAGTCCGGCCCGCCGGTCCATCCCGGCACCGAAAGCAACCTGGCGCTGGAATCGAATTCGCCGCCCAACGACAAGATCGACGGCCTGTTCGCCGATGCGGCGCACGTGGTCGAGGCGACATTCAAGCACCAGCGCATCGCCCAGTCGACGATGGAGGCGCGCGGCGTGGTCAGCACGCCTTCGGGCGGCGACTACCTGACCGTCCACATCGGCTGCCAGAGCACCCACGTCTTCTCCAGCGTCATCGCCAAGAACTTCGGCCTCGATCACACCAAGGTGCGCGTCATCGCCAAGGACGTGGGCGGCGGATTCGGCCTGAAGGCACAGCCCTGGCGCGAGGAATGCGCGGCCATCGCCGCCAGCCTCGTCCTCCAGCGCCCGGTCAAGTGGATCGAGGACCGCCTGGAAGCGCTCACCACGTCCAACGCCGCGCGCGAGCAGGAGATCACCCTGCGCATGGCGTTCGATTCCGATGCGCACCTGCTGGCGATGGACGCGGACTATCACAGCAACAACGGCGCGCATCCGCACATGCCCGACGCCGGCGCGCCGGTGATGATGTTCCTCAACGGCCCCTATCGTCCGCCCAGCTTCCGCTTTCGCGGCCGCGCCTGGCATACGAACACCGTGGGCCTGGGCGGCTATCGCGCGCCCTGGGCGATCGAGGCGTTCTCGCGCGAGGTGCTGCTGGACAAGGCGGCGAAGCAGATCGGCATCGACGCCATCGAGATCCGCCGCCGCAACCTGCTGACCGCGCCCGAACTGCCGACCAAGAACCCCTTCGGCATCCCGCTGGACGACATCACCCCGATCGAGTGCCTCGATAACCTGCTGACCAAGATCGACGTCGCCGCGTTCCGCGAGGAGCAGGCGGAAGCGCGCAAGCAGGGGCGCTATCTCGGCCTCGGCATCGCGACTTATATCGAGCCGACGGCGATGACCGGGATCATGATCCTGAACAGCGACGTGGCCGCAATCCGGATCGAGCACGACGGCAAGGTCACCGCCAACCTCAGCACCCATTCGCAGGGCCACGGCATCGAGACCACCCATGCCCAGGTGATCGCCGATACGCTGGGCGTGCCGGTGGACGACGTGACGATCTTCCAGGAGGATTCGACACGGGTGGGCTTCGGCCCGGGCGCGGCCGGCAGCCGCCAGGCTGTCATCGCCGGCGGCGCGGCGATCAAGGCGTCGAAGCTGATGCTGGAAAAGATCAAGCAGATCGCCGCCCACGCGCTCAACGCCAGCCCCGAAAGCGTCACGGTGGAGAACGGCGTGGTCCGCGTCGCCGGCGCGGAGGAAATGACCCGCACCATCCGCGAGATCGCGCAGATGGCCTATGGCGAACCCTATCGCCTGCCGCCGGGCATGGAAATGGGGCTGGAAGTCCAGGCCCGCTACGCCCCGCCCTCGTTCGCCACCCATGCCAGCGCGGCCCACGGCTGCATCGTCGAAGTCGACGCCGACACCGGTTTCGTGTCGATCAGGCGCTGGGTCAGCAGCGAGGATTGCGGCGTGCAGATCAATCCCGCCATCGTCGAAGGCCAGATCGCCGGCGGCCTCGCCCAGGCGATCGGCTCGGTCCTGCTGGAGGAATTCAGTTTCGACGACCGCGCCAATCCCACGGCGGTGACGTTCAAGGACTACCTGCTGCCGACGATCGCCGACATCCCGGTCTTCGAATATACCCACATCACCACGCCGGCGAAGGGCGAAGGCGGTTTTCGCGGCGTGGGCGAAGGCGGCATCATCATCGGCGTGCCGACACTGGTAAACGCCATAGCAGATGCTATGAGTCCATTCGGGCCCCTGCCCGAGGATCTGCCGTTGACGCCGTCCAAGCTCCTGCAGCTGATGGAAAGCGCACCGGCCGTCTGAACGGCTCGTCTCTTCCCGGCGCGCGCAAGGGGCGCGGGGCCGGACCTGTAAACACTGGAAAGAAAGCAGAAAATCATGGGTGAACTGAACGGCAAAATCGGAATCGTCACGGGCGGCTCCAGCGGCATCGGCTTCGGCATCGCGACCAAGCTTTCGGCGGAAGGTGCGCAGCTCGTCATCGCCGACGTCAACGAGGAGCGCGGCAAGGCCGCCGCCGAAAAGCTCGGCAACGGCGCGGTGTTCTACAAGGTCGACGTTTCCGACCAGCAGCAGATCCGCGACGCGGTCGATTTCACCGTCGATAAGTTCGGCGCGCTCAACATCATGGTCAACAATGCCGGCATCGGCGGCGCCCGCCATCCGCGCCTGCTCGACGAAGACTTCGCCGATTTCCACCAGGTCCTCGGCATCGACCTGCTGGGCGTCATGGCCGGCACTCGTGAAGCCGCACGTGCGATGGCCAAGGCCGGCAACGGCGGCTCGATCGTGAACATCTCGTCGATCGGCGGCATGACGGCGGGTCCGGGCAACTGGGCCTATGCCGTCGCCAAGGCGTCGGTCATCCATTTCACCAAGGCATCGGCCATCGACCTTGGCGAATACTTCATCCGCGTGAACGCTATCTCGCCCGGCAACATCGAGACCGGCATTCTCGAAGAGAACATGGCCAAGGGCGTTCCGGCCGAAAAGGTGGCGGAATACATGGTCAAGGTCCGCGGCTTCATCCAGGGCCGCCAGCCGCTGAAGAAGCAGGGCCATGTCAACGACATCGCCGAAGCCGCGCTGTTCTATCTCAGCGACCGTTCGCACTACATCACCGGCACGACCATGCCGGTCGACGGTGGTCTCGTCGCCGGTTCGCCGCCGTCGAACTCGAGCACGCTGCAGGACCTGAAGCGCGAATACACCAGCTGATCGAAAGCTGACGAAACCGGCCCCAAAAACCGGCCCAAGAAGCGGCCCAAAAACCGGCAGGGCGCGCGCGTCGAAAACGACGAGCCGCCTTGACCGGCAAGGGCCTAGTCCACTACAGTGGCAGTGAAGTGACAGGAATCGTCGCTGGCCTGACAGGTATCCCGACAAGCCGTCGCGGATGCCCTGGGAGATGGAGTGCGAAGGCCCTTGGCGGGCCATGCTTTCACCCTATCTCCAGATCATGGCGCCGGGGCGAGGGAGTGCGTGATGAGTAAAGGCGACAAGTTTCCCCGCGGACAGGCGGCGATCGCAGGGATCGGCGCGACCGAGTTCTCCAAGGATTCGGGAGTCAGCACTTTCACCCTCGCCAGCCGCGCGATCAAGGCGGCCATCGCCGACGCCGGGCTGAAGATCGAGGATATCGACGGCCTCTGCACCTTCGGACCGGCGGACTCGGTATCGCCGAACCTGGTCGCGCAGGGGCTGGGCATCCAGAGCATGAGCTTTTACGTCGACCAGTACCTGGGCGGCAGCGTATCTATGTCGATGGTCGGCCAGGCTGCCCTCGCCGTGAGCAACGGCGTCGCCGACTGCGTGGTGATCTACCGCGCGCTCAACGGCCGCTCGGAAGCGCGGCTCAACGGCGCCAACGCCAATCCCGCCAAGATCCCCTGGGACGTCCAGTTCAAGATGCCCAACGGCTATATCGTGCCGGCGCAGGAAATGGCGATGAACGCCCGCGCGCACATGCTCCGCTATGGCACCCAGCACGAGGATTTCGGCCGGATCGCCGTCCTCAGCCGCACCAACGCGCTCGACAACGAGCGGGCGATGATGCGCAAGCCGATCACGCTCGACGATTACATGGCCAGCGAATGGATCGCCGATCCGTTCCACAAGCTCGACTGCTGCCTTGAAACCGACGGCGCGGTGGCGATCGTCGTGGTTTCCGCCGAACGGGCGAAGGACCTGCCGCATCGCCCGGTGCTGATCCAGGGCGCGGCCTGGGGGGGCGGCATCACGCTGGCCAACAACGGCTTCGACGATCTCGCTGTTTCACCCGCCAGGCCGATCGCCGAACGGCTCTACAGTTCGGCGGGGATGGGTCCAAAGGACATCGACTTCGCCGAATTCTATGACTGCTTCACTTATCCGGTGCTCTCGCAGATCGAAGGCTACGGCTTCGCGGAAGCGGGCGGCGTTCCCGACATGCTGAAGGACGGCGCGTTCGACCGGGCGACCGGATCGCTGCCGTTCAACACCCACGGCGGGCTTCTGTCGGAAGGCTATATCCACGGCATGAACCACGTCTACGAAGCGGTGCAGCAGATTCGCGGCGACGCCGGGAGCCGGCAGGTGAAGAAGCACGACGTCGCGCTGGTCACGGGCCAGCTCGGCTATGTCAGCGGCTATTCGTCCGCCACCATCCTGAGGGGTGCATGATGTCGCAGCGCAAGGTCATTCCCGTCCCCAGCCGCGACACCGTTCCTTATTGGGGGGCGCTGGCGAACGGCCATCTCGAAGTCCAGCATTGCCAGGATTGCGGCAAGTGGACCTGGCCGCCGCGCCCGCTCTGCTCGGGCTGCCACGGCGAGAACATGGCGTTCGAGCAAGTGAAGGGCACCGGCGAGATTTTCAGCTGGATCGTGGTCCATCGCTCGACCACGCCCGATATGATGCCCTACCTGCCCTATACGCTGGCGCTCGTCCGGCTCGACGAACAGGCGGACATCTACATCCCCGGCCGGCTGATTACCGACCGGGAAGCCCATCGCGGCATGCGCGTGCGGGCCGTGCCCGAAAAGATCACCGACACCGTCGGCGATCTTGCCTGGACGCCCGAGGCTTGACGAGAAGTAAGGTAGATAACAACCGACAGGAGAGTGGCGGATGACACCGCAAATCCGTAAGATCACCCAGGGGGTCGGCGCCGAAGTGATCGGCCTCGATCCCACCAAGGACTTCGACGACGAGACCCGCAAGGTTCTCAAGGACGCCTTTTTCGAACATGGCGCGCTGGTCATTCGCGGCCTGGAGATCGACTACGACTTCCAGGACAAGCTGTGCCGCATGCTGATCGGCGACGACGGCCCGCTCGTCGGCGAGCGCAAGGACAAGTTCTTCGTGTCCAACAAGGAAGAGAACGGCGCCGCGCCTTACGGCAGACTGCTGTTCCACGCCGACATGATGTGGGCGGAAGAGCCGCTGGAAGTGCTGTCGCTCTATGCGATGAACGTCGAGCCGGGTTCGGCCACCACGTCGATCGCCAACGGCGTCTACGCCTCGGAGCACTTGCCCCAGGACCTGCGCGAGAAGGTGGAGGAACTGCATGTCGTGCAGGCCAGCGGCCAGGCCTACAATCGCGGCGGCGACGATCTGATCGCGCCGAAGCGCGACCAGGAGCGTTCGCGCGTGACCTCGGTGCTTCACCCCCACGCGCGCACCGGCAAGCCGATCCTCTACGTCAGCCAGCAGAACACCCGCGAAATCGTCGAGATCCCCGGCGAGGAAGGCGAAGCGGTGCTGCAGACGCTGTTCGACGAGCTCTACTCGCCCGACCACGTCTACGAACACGAATGGCGGAACGGCGATCTTCTGGTGATCGACAACCTCGCGGTCCAGCACGCGCGCGGCTATGTCGAGCTGAACGGCCCGACCCGCACCCTGCGCAAGGTGATCGCCCCCACGCCGAAGATGAAATACGAACGGCCGACTTTCGACCGCATGTAAGGTGCGAGAACGATTTCGGAGCGATGACGAGCCGGCAGCGATGCCGGCTCGTTTCGTTTGGGGCTACTGGTTCGTCGGCCCCAGCGCGAAGCCGCGCATCCGGCAGGTCTGGGCGATTTCGTCGACCAGCGCCGAGGGGATGACATAAGGGTCGCTCGCGACGATCCTGGCGAGGTTCGCGGCGATGTCCTCCACTGCCGGCTTCGTCCGCGCCTCCGCCATCCAGCCGTCGGCCAGCCCGATGAAGACCCGCGAATAACGCCCCGCGCAAGACGCGATGTTGTGATGGGTCAGCGTGCAGTCGCGGCTGGCCAGATAGACCACCAGCGGCATGACCAGATCGGGATCGATCGCGTCGTAGAACGGAGAGCTCCGGTCCTCGGCATTGTCGGAGACCATGCGCGAGAAGCCGGTCGGCAGGATCGCGTTGGCCTGGATGCCATGCGCCGCGCCTTCGATGGCCAGCACGTTGGACAGGCCGACCAGCGCCGCCTTCGCCGCCCCGTAGTGCGCGTTGCCGGGATTGCCGAACATGCCGGCGGAAGAAGATATGAACACGAAGCGGCCGTAACCCTGCGCCTTCATCGCGCGGAAGGCCGGCTGACTGACATGGAAGCTGCCGTCGACATGGATCGACATCATCCTGCGCCATGCCGCCGCGGTCAGATTCTCGAACGGAGTGAATTCGAAGATGCCGGCGTTGTTGACCACCGCGTCGACACGGCCGAAGCGGTCGAGCGCAAGCTGCACGATGGCCTCGCCGCCCTCCGGCGTGGCGACGCTGTCGGTCGATGCCACGGCCGTGCCGCCCGCCGCCTCGATCTCGGCCACCACTTGCGCGGCCACGCTGTCGTCCGCCCCTTCTCCCCGGCTCGATCCGCCAAGATCGTTGACGACGACGGCCGCGCCCCGGCGCGCCATCTCCATCGCATAGAGGCGTCCCAGTCCGCGTCCGGCGCCCGTCACGACTACGACCTGATCGGCGAAATCTATCACGCGCATTCCTCACCGAAATTCTCTTGTCTCCCCGACAACATAGGCGGCGCGGGAGCGGGCGGAAAGGGAACCCGAGCCCGTCATTGCTAACGGACGCTGCAATCACAATTCGACCGGTCGTTGACAGTCGAACCGAGGCTGCGTTAAGTGTCAGTCAAATGCCACAATGTCCGACGTGACGGGCCGCGACCCTGTCTCGACCCTGCCGTGTACGGCTGGCATGAGATTGATCGAATAATAGGGAAACAAGACGGATGACTGAACTGTTCAAGGGTAATTCGCCGGAGACGCTCGACCTTCTGGCGCGCCGCCGCTCCACGTCGGCCAAGGCGATGGGCGCTCCCGGCCCGAATGCGGAGCAGCTTTCGCAGATTCTCGGCGCGGCCGCCCGCGTCCCCGATCACGGCAAGCTCTTCCCCTGGCGGTTCATCGTCTTCGAAGGCGAAGCGCTGGCCGAATTCGGCCTGGTCCTGGAACAGGCGCTCGTCGCCAAGCGCGCCGACGTGGGCGAAGGCCTGCGCCGGTTCGAACGCAACCGCTTCCTGCGCGCCCCGCTGGTGGTCGCGGTGGTTTCCTCGCTCAAGACGGAAAAGCCGATCCCCGAATGGGAACAGCGCCTGTCCGCCGGCGCGGTCTGCCAGAACATGCTGATCGCCGCCGCAGCGATCGGCTTCGGCGCCAACTGGATCACCGAATGGTACGCCTATGACGAGATCGTCGACAAGGCGCTGGGCCTGGGCGAAGGCGAACGCATCGCCGGCTACGTCTATATCGGCACTGGCACCGAGGAGCTGGCGGAACGCGACCGGCCGGTGATGGACGACATCGTCAGCCACTGGCGCGCGGCGTAAGCTGCCGTTGCAAGCTGCGCGCATGCCCGGTGCAAGGCCCGTTTAGGGGCCTTGCATGCATCTTATCGATAACCTAACATTCGTTAGGGAAGGCGGCGAAAAAGCCGCTATCGGGAGGATGGCGTGCGTGAGCTTCGCAATATCGAAATCTTTACCGAGGTCGCGAACTGCCAGAGTTTCTCCAAGGCGGCCAAGAATCTGCTGCTGACGCCCTCCGCCGTCAGCATGAGCGTGCAGAAGCTCGAAAGCCTGCTCGGCACCCGGTTGCTGACCAGAACCACCCGCCAGCTGCGGCTGACCGCCGATGGCCTGGCTTTCCTCCAGCGCGCCGAACAGGGGCTGAGCAAAATCTACGAAGCGATCGACCTGTTCGGCGATCGCGACGGATCGCCCGGCGGCCCGCTGCGGATCTCGGCGCTGTCCGGGATCGGCCGCCACTATATCCTCCCCGCCCTGCCCGAATTCGTGGCCCAGTGCCCCGGCGTTTCTTTCGAACTCAGCCTCAACGATCACCTGCCCGACCTGATCGCGGAAAAATTCGACCTGGCCCTGTGTCGGGGAGAACCGGACAACACATCCTATGTCGGCCGTTATCTATGCGCGCCGCCGATGGTCCTCGTCGCTTCTCCGGCCTACCTTGCCATGCACGGCACTCCGTCCGGCCCCGGCGATCTCGACGGCCAGAAATTCGTCAACATTCGCCTGAAGGATGGGACCACGCCGTCCTGGACGATCAGGGAAAGGGTCGCCCTGGCCACGGCATCGCCGGAACCGCGTGTGTTCCAGCCGATCGACAGCCTCAACATCGTCGAAGGCCAGGACGGCGCGATCGATGCCGCGCTGGCGGGGCTCGGCATCGCGCTGGTGCTTCGCAAGTCGGCACTGGCGCCGATCAGGGCCGGCGCGCTTCGCG
>Ga0209813_10000106_pt1 | contig 31286 bp, 27 predicted proteins | sample EndMethybrTD3033_FD_187596 | JGI IMG/M metagenome (GOLD analysis project Ga0209813, IMG submission 187596) | Populus endosphere microbial communities from Tennessee, USA - Endosphere MetaG P. TD hybrid TD303-3 (SPAdes) (version 2) | ecosystem: Host-associated > Plants > Roots > Endosphere... | reverse complement strand
ACAGGTCGATGCCCTGCGCCTTCCAGTGGCTGACCGCCTTCTTGGTGTCGAGCCGGTCGACCCGCCCGGTCATCTCGGCGACGGTGCGGAAGCCCATCTCCGCCATGATCGCGCGCAGTTCCTCGGCGACGAAGAAGAAGTAGTTGATGACATGCTCGGGCGCGCCGGTGAAGCGCGCGCGCAGCACCGGGTCCTGCGTGGCGACGCCGACCGGGCAAGTGTTGAGATGGCACTTGCGCATCATGATGCAGCCGGCCGCGATCAGCGGCGCGGTGGCGAAGCCGATCTCGTCCGCGCCGAGCAGGATGGCGACGGCCACGTCGCGCCCTGTGCGGATGCCGCCGTCGGCCTGCACCGCGATGCGGCTGCGCAGGTTGTTGAGAAGCAGCGTCTGCTGGGTTTCGGCAAGGCCGATCTCCCAGGGCGATCCCGCGTGGGTCAGCGAGGTCAGCGGCGAAGCGCCGGTGCCACCTTCGTAGCCCGAGATCGTCACGTGATCGGCGCGCGCCTTGGAAACGCCCGCGGCGACCGTGCCGACGCCGACTTCGGACACCAGCTTGACCGAGATGCGCGCCTTGGAGTTGGCGTTCTTCAGGTCATGGATCAGCTGGGCCAGATCCTCGATCGAATAGATGTCGTGGTGCGGCGGCGGGCTGATGAGCCCCACGCCCGGCGTCGAGTGACGCGTCGCGCCGATCGTCTTGTCGACCTTGTGGCCGGGCAGCTGGCCGCCTTCGCCGGGCTTCGCGCCCTGCGCCATCTTGATCTGGATGTCGTCCGAATTGACCAGGTATTCGGCAGTCACGCCGAAGCGGCCCGAAGCGACCTGCTTGATCGCCGAGCGCATCGAATCGCCGTTTTCCATCGGCTTGAAGCGCTTGGGGTCCTCGCCGCCCTCGCCGGTGTTCGACTTGCCGCCGATGCGGTTCATCGCGATGGCCAACGTGGTGTGCGCTTCCCACGAGATCGAGCCGTAGCTCATCGCGCCGGTGGCGAAGCGCTTGACGATCTCGCTCGCCGGTTCGACTTCGGCGATGTCGATCGCCTTCAGATCGCCGTCGCCCGCCTTCTTCAACTCCATCAGCCCGCGGATCGTCAGCATCCGTTCCGACTGGTCGTTGATCGACTGCGCGAACTCGGCGTACTTCTCGGGGATGTTGCCGCGCACCGCGTGCTGCAGGTTGGCGATGTTGCCCGAAGTCCAGGCATGTTCCTCGCCGCGCAGGCGAAGGCCGTACATGCCGCCGACGTCGAGCATGTTCTTGTAGATCGGATTGTCGCCATAGGCGGCGACATGACGGCGCACCGTCTCTTCCGCGACCTCGCCCAGGCCGACGCCTTCGATGGTCGTCGCCGTGCCGGTGAAGTACTGGGCGATAAACTCGCTCGACAGGCCGACCGCGTCGAAGATCTGCGCGCCGCAATAGGACTGATAGGTGGAGATGCCCATCTTGGACATCACCTTCAGCACGCCCTTGCCGATGGCCTTGATGTAGTTCTTCTGGACGTCCTTTTCCGAAAGCTGCGGCAGCTTGCGGGCGCGGATATCCTCCAGCGTTTCGAGCGCGACGTAAGGATTGATCGCCTCCGCGCCGAAGCCCGCCAGCATGCAGAAGTGATGGACTTCGCGCGCTTCGCCGGTTTCGACCACCAGGCCGGTCTGCATGCGCAGGCCCTGGCGAACGAGGTGATGGTGCACGGCCGCCGTCGCCAGCAGCGCGGGCATCGGGATACGGTCCGGCCCCTGCGCGCGGTCGGACAGGATCAGGATGTTCTTGTCGGCCAGCACCGCCTCGGTGGCGGACCAGCACATTTCCTTGATCGCCTGCTCAAGCCCTGCGGCCCCGGTGCTGGCGTCCCAGGTCATGTCGACCGTCTGGGTGCGGAACGCGCCGTCCAGCGCCGCCTCGATCGAGCGGATGCGGGCCACGTCCTCGTTGGTGAGGATCGGCTGGTCGATTTCCAGGCGCTTGTGGCTGCCGGCGTCCTGGCCCAGCAGGTTGGGGCGCGGGCCGATCATCGACACCAGGCTCATCACCAGTTCCTCGCGGATCGGGTCGATCGGCGGGTTGGTGACCTGGGCGAAGTTCTGCTTGAAATAGTCGTAGAGCAGGCGCGAGCGGCTGGAGAGCACCGCGATCGGCGTGTCGGTGCCCATCGATCCGATCGGATCGTCGCCCAGCGCCGCCATCGGCTCCAGGAACTTGTTCACGTCCTCCTGCGTGTAACCGAACGCCTGCTGGCGATCGAGCAGGCTGGTGGTCTCGACCGGCAGCTGCGCCAGCTCCGGCTCGACCACTTCCAGGTCCTTGAGCTTGTACTGCGCCGACTTCAGCCATTCCTCGTAAGGCTCGGCCCCGGCGAGCTGCGCCTTGATCTCCTCGTCCTCGATGATGCGGCCCTGTTCGAAGTCGATCAGGAGCATGCGGCCCGGCTGGAGCCGCCACTTGCGGACGATATTGCTTTCCTTGATCGGCAGCACGCCCGATTCCGACGCCATGACGACGATGTCGTCGTCGGTGACGAGGAAGCGCGCGGGGCGCAGGCCGTTACGGTCGAGCGTGGCGCCGATCTGGCGACCGTCGGTGAAAGCGACCGCGGCGGGGCCGTCCCACGGCTCCATCAGGGCGGCGTGATATTCGTAGAACGCGCGGCGCTTGGGATCCATCAGCGGGTTGCCGGCCCAGGCTTCCGGGATCAGCATCATCATCGCATGGACAAGGCTGTAGCCGCCCGCGACCAGCAGCTCGAGCGCGTTGTCGAGGCAGGCGGTGTCCGACTGGCCGTGCGGGATGAGCGGCCACATCTTGTCGAGATCGGGGCCGAGCAGCTCCGATTCCATCGTGCGGCGGCGCGCATTCATCCAGTTGACGTTGCCGCGCACCGTGTTGATCTCGCCGTTGTGGGCGATGAAGCGATAGGGGTGCGCCAGCTTCCAGCTGGGGAAAGTGTTGGTCGAGAACCGCTGGTGGACGAGGCCCAGCGCCGAGACGCAATCGGGGTTGCGCAGATCGTCGTAGAACGAGCCGACCTGGGTCGCCAGCAGCAGCCCCTTGTAGACGATGGTGCGGCTGGAGAAGCTCGGCATGTAGAGCTCGGTCAGACCCGGCAGGTCATGCTTGACCGCCAAGGCTTCCAGCGGGTTCTGCGCCTGCTTGCGGATCGCCAGGATCTTGCGCTCGAACGCGTCCTGATCGGCGCAGTTCTCGCCGCGGCCGACGAAGCACTGGCGGATCACCGGCATTTCGGCGACCACCGTCTTGCCAAGGCCGTCGAGCGTGGTCGGCACGTCGCGCCAGCCGATCAGCGTCTGGCCTTCCTTGGCGATGAATTCCTCGAAATGGGCCACGGCGAAATTGCGCGCCGCCTCATCCTGCGGGAGGAAGCACATGGCGACGGCGTAGTCGCCCTCGGCCGGAAGCGTCAGCCCGGCGCCATCGGCCCAGCCGCGGAACAGGCGGTCGGGCATCTGGATAAGGATGCCGGCGCCGTCGCCCAGCAGCGGATCCGCGCCCACCGCGCCGCGATGGTCAATATTCTTGAGAATCTGCAGCGCCTGGGTAACGATCGCATGGCTTTTGGCGCCTTTGATATGGGCGACAAAGCCCACACCGCATGCGTCATGCTCGTTGCGTGAATCGTAAAGCCCCTGGGGCTGAGGAAATCCCATCGATAACCCATCCTGTCGTCCGCCGGCAGCCAGTCCTGTGGCGCCGGACCACTAGTTCACGACTCGCTTTCGCTTTGCGGGCGACGAGCGAGCACGAACTTTCCCCATGACGACAGGAAGAAATTTTTGCAACCGCGAACGCACCTCCCCCCGGTGCGCCGACTCGGCGGAAAGACGGGACTGCGAACCGTTCGCGATTACCGGCGGCCGATCACGCCGCGCCGCTCATCCGCTGGAGCGACGCAAGCGCCGAGCGCAGCGCCGCCTCGGCGTCCTCCGGATCGGCCATGCCGGTCGCGGGGAGCATCGGCTCGGCGGCGGCATGCGGGCTGCGTCCCGGCGCATCGAACCGGCGAAGCGGCGCGAAAGCGGCGTTGAACTCGGGTGTCCGGGCCTGTGCCGCAATCGGCTCGGCCTCTGGCCCCCGATCGACATCCGCCGGCGGCGCAAATGCCTGAGGAACCGTCGTTATCGGTTCTGCGGTGACCGCGTCCTCATCGGTTTCCCCAGTGCGGACGAACTGCTGGCGGGCGGTCACCGGGCGGCTGTGGTCGAGCAGCGAACTGTACCGCCCTTCATCGACTTCGGCCTCATCGTCGGCTTCGTCTTCATCGAGGCTGGCCACGGACAGCGGCGTCAGGACGGGGCCTTCGCTGTCATGCAAGGACCCAGCCGCATCCGGACCGGCATCGTCGATACCGGCTTCCTCGGCGAAAGCGGCGGGCATCGAGAATCGACGCGGCGGCACGAACGCCGAAAGATGATCGTCATCGTCCTGTTCGTCGAAGCCGATCGGACGGAACGCCGCCGGCATAGCCAGGGGCGGCGCCTCTTCGATCGCGGCCGAAACCTCGATCGCCGGGTGATTCTCCACGATCGGAGCCTCTTCGCGCCAGACCGATTCGCCCGGCGCCTGGATCGGCGCCGCCGCGACCACCGCCCGGCGGCGCTGCAGCGATAGCGCCAGCCGCTCGATCAGTTCGACATTGGACAGAACATCGAGGTCGGTTCCCGCGATCCGCTCGGCCGCGCTGCCCTGCGGCGGAACGAAACGTTCGCGCACCGATTCGCCGGCACTCGCCGGACGAGCCAGCGATGCCGGGTCGGTCACTTGCCGGGTGACGATCGCATCCGGCTCCTCATCGCCGGGGACAGCCTGGGCGATATCCTCGGATGCCGCGTTCTCGGGCACGATCTCCCCGACGTCGACCGTGGCGAAGTTCTCTTCCGGTATGCAGTTTCCATCCGGACCTTCATCCGACACGGCGGGCAGCACGGTCTGCTCAACGCCACGATCGGCGATGTTGTCCAGATCGACCCCGCCCAGGTCGACGACAGCCAGATCGAGGATCTGCGCTCCGCCAGGCAGAGGCGCGGAATCGGCGGAATCGCGCGGGGCGTTGTCTTCCGCAAGCGCCAGCGAGCGACGGCGGCCAGTATCGGCCGGCCCCCTGGCGTCGCGCTCCGGCCCAGAGAACGTGGCGGCCCGGATCGTGGCTTCTTCCGCCTCGGCCCGCCATTGACGCCGGCGAGGCTGGACCTGCTTTGCCGGCCCGGCGATACGGCGGGCGATCAGCGCGCCGATCGATCCGCCGATGCCCGCCATGACGAGCGCCAGCAATATCCGCGCGGTCAGGCCGAGCGGCGGCGCGGCGGCCGGCACCACGCTGTCGAGATGCGTCGCCAGCACCAGCGACTCGATCGACGAAGCCCGCACGGCCAGACTGCCCAGGCAGAACAATGCCCCGAACCACAAGGCGACAATCGCCGGAAACAGGGGATGACGAGTCAGCGACGCCTTGCTGCGTGACGACTTGCGGTTTTGCTCAGCCAAGTTTCGAACCCCTGTCCGAATGATGTTCGCCCTGAGCGCGTCAACCGTCAGACGGCGGCACGCAGCCCATGTTCAGCGTCCGGGGATATCAGCGGTTGGTAAACGTCCCGATAACGCTGAACGTTGCGCGCCCAGTCGTGCCGGCTTTCGACATGACGGCGGCCGGCGGCGCGCAGATCGCCCCAGCGCTCCCGCGCGGCCAGCAGGCGGGCCAGCGCATCGGCGCAGGCGGCCGGATCGTCGGGCGTGAAGAGCACGCCGGTCTCACCATCGGTCATCAGTTCGCGGTGGCCGCCGACGTCGGAAGCGGCAACCAGCTTGCCCTGCGCCATGGCTTCCAGCGGTTTCAGCGGAGTGACGAGGTCGGTCAGCCGGCTCTTCTTGCGCGGATAGGCCATCACATCGGCCAGCGCGTAGTAGCGTTCGACCTGGTCGTGCGGCACGCGACCGACGAAGCGGATCGCGGCGGCGGCGAGGGATGCTTGCGCCTGCGCCTTGAGCGCCGCCTCGCACGGCCCGCCGCCGACCAGCAGCAGCCGCGCGTCGGGTTCGCGGGCGATCAGCGCCGGCATGGCCGCGATCAGATCGTCTATGCCTTCATAGTCGTAGAAACTGCCGATGAAACCGATAACCGGCCCGGCCCCCAGACCGAGTTGGTCCGCCAGCGCGGCGTCGCGTGGCAACGGCGTGCCGAACAGCGCCAGATCGACGCCGTTGGGCATGATCGACAGGCGCCGGGCGTCCACCCCGCGCGCGATCAGGTCCCGCCGCAGCCCGTCGCAGATCGTGACGATGGCATCCGCGCCCGAAACGACGTGGTTCTCCAGCGTGCGCGTCAGCAGATACTTGACCGAACCCTCACGGCTCTGGCCGTTGCCGACGGCGGCGTCTTCCCAGAAGGCGCGGATTTCGTAGACCAGCGGTATGCCCCGCCGCTTCGCCACGCGCAGCGCCGCCGCGCCGCACAGCGCGGGCGAATGGGCGTGGAGCACGTCCGGCCGCCATTCCTCGCACAAGGCGTCGATCGCCGAGGCCAGCCGCCCGATCTCGCGCCATTCGCGCAGGCCCACCGGGCCCTTCGCCTCGCCGTAAGTGCGGTGAAAGGTCAGTCCGTCGACTTCCTCCACCGGCGGTCCCTGCGCAATGTGGCGCAATCCGGTGATCCCGCGCACCTCGATCCCGTCGGCCTGCTGGGCCTTGAGGATGGCGCGCGTTCGGAAAGTATAGCCGCTGTGCAGCGGCAGCGAGTGGTCGAGGACATGCAAGACACGGGTCATGGGCGCACAACCTATGCAGAGAAGGCTTAACGCGGCGTCAACCGGAGCCTGTTAGGTGCCGCCCATGGTCGACTATTTCGCCCTCGCGCTCAGCCACGGATTGCTGGCCCTTGCCGTCTGGCGGCTGATGCTGCGCGCCGACCTGGACAGCGATCCCGCACCCGGCCCCGCGCCCGGCCCCGCGCCCGGCGAAGAGACGCCGGCCGCGCCCTCGTCGCCGAAGCGCTTCCCGCGTGCTTGACCTCGCGCTCGCCGGGTTCATCGCCCTCCTGCTGGCGATGGGCATGCGCCGGCCGTTCCTGTGGGTGCTGGCCTATGTCTATGTCGATATCGTCGCGCCGCAGAAGTTCTCCTATTTCCTGCTCGCCTCGATCCCGCTCTCGCTGATCGTCTTCCTCGCGGCCTTCGGCGGCTGGCTGTTCGCCGACAACAAGCAGGGCGCGCGCTTCACCTATCGCCAGGGCCTGATGATCGTGCTGCTGCTGTACTGCGGCTACACCACGCTGACCGCCGATTTCGCCGTCGAAGCGCTGAGCAAATGGTCGTGGGTGTGGAAGGCGCTTGTCTTCGCGATCTTCCTGCCGCTGACCTTGCGCACGCGGCTGCGCATCGAAGGCACCGTGCTGGCCATGGTGCTGGCCGCGTCGTCCATCGTCATCACCGGCGGCATCAAGACGGCGGCCGGCGGCGGCGGCTATGGCTCGCTCCATTTCTTCGTCAACGACAACACCGGGCTCTACGAAGGTTCGATCATCTCCTGCGTCGCCATCGCCATCGTGCCGCTGGTCTTGTGGCTGGCCAAATTCGGCACGGTGTTCCCCAGCGACTGGCGGGTGAAGCTGTTCGCCGGCGCGCTGATCTTCGCCTGCCTGCTGATCCCGGTGGGCACCCAGGCGCGCACCGGGCTGATCTGCATCGGCGTGCTGGCGATGCTCTATCTGCGCTCCACCAAACGCAAGTTCCTCTACATGGGGCTGATCGGGGCGGCGGGGATCATGGCGGTGCCGTTCCTCCCGCAGAGCTTCACCCAGCGGATGAGCACGATCGAGAACCACGAGGCCGACGAATCCGCCTCCACCCGCCTCGCCGTCTGGGCGTGGACCTGGGAATACGCCAAGGACCATCCGCTGGGCGGCGGGTTCGAGGCCTATCGCGGCAACAAGATCAGCTACGAGGCGAAGTCCACGCAGTCTTCGGGCAACACCACCGAGGTCCAGAAAACCGCCATCCAGGACGAAGGCCGCGCCTTCCATTCGAGCTATTTCGAGATGCTGGGCGAACAGGGCTGGCCCGGCATCTTTATCTGGGGTTTCCTTCACGTCAGCGGCCTGTGGCAGATGGAGCGCATCCGCCGCCGCTGGAAATCGCGCACCGGCCCGTCCGAGCACTGGCAGGCCCCGCTGGCGACCGCGCTGCAGCAGGCGCATATCGTCTATCTCGTGGGGTCGCTGTTCGTCGGGATCGCCTTCCAGGCGTTCATCCTCATGCTGATCGGCGTGCAGTGCGGGCTGTGGAGCTATCTGAAACGCATCGATTCGCCGCGACCCTCGCTGCTGCGCGGGCCGCGCAAGCTGCAGCCGCTCGGCACCTCTTCCGCTTCCCCCGCCGCCTGAGGCGCGTTGCGCCGGCCTTTCGCTTGGTTCATGGAAGGCAGCGGAATTCGGAAGAGGAAATAAGCCCATGCAACTGTCGGACATGCAGGCCCAGGTCGGCCAGAACATCGGCACGTCCCGCTGGTTCGACATCGACCAGGACCGCATAGACCGCTTCGGCGATGTCACCGACGATCACCAGTTCATCCATTGCGATCCCGAAGCGGCGAAGATGACCCCGTTCGGCGGCACGATCGCGCATGGTTTCCTTACCGTTTCGCTGCTGGCGGCGATGATGGAGGATTCCGTCACCAAGCCGCCCGTCCGCCTGTCGATGAACTACGGCTTCAACAAGCTTCGCTTCCTGGCCCCGGTTAAATCCGGCAAGCGCATCCGCGGCCACTTCAAGCTGCTGGAGATGATCGAGAAGCAGCCGGGGCAGTGGCAACAGACGGTAGAGGCCACTGTCGAGATCGAGGGCGAGGACAAGCCGGCCATCGTCGCCGAATGGATTTTCGTCCATTTCGCCTGAACGGCGCCATCCCCATATCCGTTTCCATCAGACATTGAGGAGAACACCCCATGCGTGACGCCGTGATCGTTGCCGTTGCCCGCACCCCCATCGGCCGCGCCTATCGCGGCGCCTATAACGCCACGCTGGCGCCGACGCTGGGCGCGCTGTCGATCAAGGCCGTGGTCGAACGCGCCGGGATCGAGGGCGGCGAAGTGGACGACGTGCTGTGGGGTTCGGCGCTGACCCAGGGCGGGCAGGCGTTCAACATCGGCCGCACCGCCGCATTGCGCGCCGGCCTGCCCGTGACCGTGCCCGCCATGGTGGTCGACCGTCAGTGCTCCTCGGGCCTGATGGCCGTCGCGACCGCTTCGAAGCAGATCGTTCTCGACCGGATGGACGTGGTGATCGCCGGCGGACAGGAATCGGTCAGCACGGTGCAGACCGCGACGATGAACGTCGCCACCGATCCCAGCCTGCTCGACATGCACCCCGCCGCCTACATGTCGATGCTGCAGACCGCCGAAGTCGTCGCCCAGCGCTATGGCGTCACCCGCGAGGCGGCCGACGAATTCTCGCTCCAGTCGCAGCAGCGCGCGGCCGCATCGCAGGCGGCGGGCCGCTACGACGCGGAGATCGTGCCGACCACGACCACGATGAACGTCACCGACAAGGCGACCGGCGAGACCACCCAGAAAGAGGTCACGCTGACGAAGGACGAAGGCAACCGCGCCGACACCACGCTGGAAGGCCTCGCCTCGCTGAAGACGGTGCTGCCCGGCGGCGTCGTCACCGCCGGCAACGCCAGCCAGCTGTCCGACGGTTCGGCGGCGCTCGTCGTCATGGAAGCTGCGGTCGCGGCCAAGAAGGGCCTGACCCCGCTCGGCCGCTTCGTCGGCATGGCGGTGGCCGGCACAGAACCCGACGAGATGGGCATCGGCCCGGTCTTCGCCGTGCCCAGGCTGCTCCAGCGCTTCGACCTCACGATGGACGACATCGGCCTGTGGGAACTGAACGAGGCCTTCGCCGTGCAGGCGCTCTATTGCCGCGACAAGCTGGGCATCCCCAACGAACTGCTCAACGTCGACGGCGGCGCCATCGCCATCGGCCATCCTTACGGCATGACCGGCGCGCGCAGTTCGATCCACGTGCTGGTCGAAGGCAAGCGGCGCGGGGTGAAATACGCCGTCGTCACGATGTGCATCGGCGGCGGCCAGGGCGCGGCCGGCCTGTTCGAGATCTTCTGATGGAATCGGCCGGGCGGCTAATCTCCGTCCGGCCCACATCGTCGCTGCCGCCCCCCGTAAAGCCGATTCCATCCCCGCAGGCTTTACGATAAATTAACCTTTAATATTCATAGCTCCTATGGTTAATGGAAGGCGTGTCCGTTCCAGGGGGCAATTTTCGCCGGACATTCGGAGCATAATAAGGGGATTCCCATGCGTGTGCTGCTGATCGAGGATGAGCCGACGACTGCGCGGGCCATCGAGCTCATGCTCACGGCCGAGGGCTTCAATGTCTATTCGACCGATCTTGGCGAAGAAGGCCTCGATCTCGGCAAACTGTACGATTACGACATCATCCTGCTCGACCTGAACCTGCCCGACATGCACGGCTACGACGTGCTTAAGAAACTGCGCGTCGCCAAGGTGCAGACGCCGGTTCTGATCCTGTCGGGCATCTCGGAAATGGATTCCAAGGTTCGCAGCTTCGGCTTCGGCGCGGACGATTACGTCACCAAGCCGTTCCACCGCGAAGAACTGGTCGCCCGCATCCACGCCGTCGTCCGCCGTTCGAAGGGCCATTCGCAGTCGGTCATCCGCACCGGCAAGCTGACGGTCAACCTCGACGCCAAGACGGTGGAAGTCGACGGCGCCCGCGTCCACCTGACCGGCAAGGAATACGCCATGCTGGAGCTGCTTTCGCTCCGCAAGGGCACCACGCTGACCAAGGAAATGTTCCTCAACCACCTTTACGGCGGCATGGACGAACCCGAACTCAAGATCATCGACGTCTTCATCTGCAAACTGCGCAAGAAGCTGGCCCACGCCTGCGGCGGCGCCAACTATATCGAGACGGTCTGGGGCCGCGGCTATGTGCTGCGCGATCCCGACGAGCGCGCCGAAGCGGCCTGATTACAATTACCCGGCTCGGGAGAGCGAGTGGACGACGGCCCGTTCCCCGGTGGAGCGGGCCGTTTTCGTTTGTCGGCAGCGGCGCGGTGCTGACGCTGCCGCTGTGGCAATGGCGGCCGCACCGCTATAGGGCGGCGCGACGACCAGCAGATCCGAGTAGTCCATGGCCCGCAAGCATTCGAAACGCGATCCCTACAGCCACTTGCCCCAGGAAGAGGAAGAGGCGCCGCCGCCGGTGCCCTGCTGGCTGTGCGAACGACCAACCGGCAAGACCATCGTCTGGCACCACCCCGTGCCCAAGAGCCGCGGCGGGCGCGATGTCGTGCCGATGCATTCGATCTGCCAGCAGACGCTGATCGCCAATTTCACCAATTCCGAACTGCAGCGCCACGGCATGGACGTGGAAGGCCTGCTGGCCCATCCCAACGTGCGCAAGTTCGTCGACTGGGTGGCGAACAAGGACCCCGACTTCACCGCGACCACCGCGAAGAAGCAGCGCTGATCGCCCCCGCTCCGCTTGACAGCAGTCCGCTTGACAGCGCCGCCGCCCGAACGGAGGTTCGGCGCCGAAAGCAAAAGGGAGCGGCGATGCGGTTTCTACTCGTTCACGGGCCTTTCCACGGCCCGTGGTGCTGGGACGGCACGATCGCCGCTCTGACGCGGCTGGGGCATGACGCCGTCGCCGTCGCGATGCCCGGCCATGCCGCCGATGGCGACAGCCGCGTGACCGTTGCCGAGCGGGGCGACGCGATCCTTTCAGCGATGCAGCCGGGCGACGTGCTGGTCGGCCATTCCAGCGGCGGCTACGATATCTGCGTGGCGGCGGACGCCGCGCCCGAGCGGGTGGGCCATCTCGTCTTCCTCGCCGCCGGGTTGCCAGTGGAAGGGCAGCGGCTGGTCAGCAAGCGCGCGGTAGTCGCCGAAAGCGCCGATAACGGCAGTTCCGGGGGGCCGGCAATGAGCATGCCCAGGGATCTGGACGACCTGCATCGCTACATGAAACCGCTGCCCGACGGCCGCGTCGCGCTGGACGGGTTCGAGGGCGTCTGGAAATACCTCTACCACGATTGCGACGAGGCGACGGCCCGCGCCGCCTATGCCCGGCTCACCCCGATGGCCCCCGGCTATATGCTGGAGGAAGTCTCGCTGCCGCGCCTCTGGGCCAGCCAGCCGCCGCGCAGCTACATCGCCTGCCGCGACGACCGCGTTGAATCGCACGGCAAGACCATGGCGGTCGCCGCCCGCCTCGGCGTCGAGCCACTGTTCATCGACGGATCGCACTCGCCCTTTATCGTTCGTCCCGCCGAGCTGGCCGCGATGCTGGTGGAAGCGGCGGGAACCACCCCGATGGGGCCGCTGCTACCGGAATGAAGCGGCGCAGGATGCCGGCTGCCGATGGCATTGCGGACATTCTCGCATCGGCTCGGCCCGGCGTCGACAAGCTCGTCATGCGCAGGCGTAATAAATTGTAATCCCCCGCCATGGCCCCGGCCTGCCGGTTGCCCAGGCGGCGGCACTTGTGCCATGCGCAATTGCGACTTGATCGCAACACGCAACGAAAGACCCCGGCCATGCCAGCGCTTCTCACCATCGTCCTTGCCGGCGCGGCCGTGGTTCCCGCCGCGCCGATCGAGGGGAACACCTGGTTCACCAGCCAGGACAACCCCAGGACGGCGATGCAGGTCGCCCAGCGCGGGCATGTCGCCTGGCGCATCGATGTCGCTCCCGACGGCACGGCGATCCGCTGCACGCCGGGCGGCTCGACCGAGCTCGACGGCAAGGTCTGCGAACTGGTGATGAAGCGCGCCCGCTTCCGCCCGGCCGCCGACGACCAGGGCCGCCCGGCCTTCGCGGTGCATGACGGCGTTTCCAGCTTCCTCATGCCCGGAGGGCCGCCGCGCCCGGACCGCGCGAAGCTTTCCGTGCCGGTCGCCAGCCTGCCCGCGGGCGTGACCGCCCCCGCCTATGCCCGCGTCGCCTTCGTGGTCGACGCGGCGGGCGCGGTCAGCCGGTGCGGCGCCACCGCGCCCGAGCGGCGACGCTTCGCGCAGTCGGTCGAGGCGCTGGTTCCGGCGGCCTGCGACGCGGTCGCGCGGGATTACCGTCCGGCCCCCGCGCGCGACGCGGCGGGGGCAGCGGTGGCATCGGTGCAGAGCGTCACGGTGAAGTTCGAAACGCGCGCCGCGAACTGAGGAGACTGTTGAAATGCGCCTGACGGCGCGATGCGGCACCGGCCCGCTCCCCCGCCCGGCCACCCAACGGCAGTATTCTATGGGTGGCCGGGCGGGGGAGCGGGCCGGTGCCGCAACGAAAATCGCGCTTCCGCGATTTTCCAAAGAGTCTCCGATGAGACATGGCGGCGGATTGACCCCCGCGCGCTTTTCCGCCACGCGGCGCGCCCATGACTGCGAACAAGCCCGGCGATCCGACCACGCTCCACCGGCTCTATGGCCGTTCCAAGGGCAAGAAGCTGCGCGTCGGGCAGCAAGGGCTGGTCGATACGCTGCTGCCGCGAATCGCCGTGCCGGCCGAAGGCGAAGTAACCGCCGAGCGCCTGTTCGGCCGCGATTGCCCGCTTCACTTCGAGATCGGCTTCGGCGCGGGCGAACACATGGCCTATCGCGCCGACATGCTCCCCGATCACGGCTTCATCGGGGCGGAACCGTTCCTCAACGGTGTCGCCCAGGCGCTGATGCATGTCGACGGCGACGGCGGGATGCGCACCCCGCTGGGCAACGTCCGCATCCAGCACGGCGATGCGCTGGAAGTGCTGGAGCGTATTCCCGACGGCGCGCTGTCCTTCGTCTATCTGCTCCACCCCGATCCCTGGCCCAAGGCGCGCCACGCCAAGCGGCGGATGATGAACGACGGGCCGGTGAGCATGATCGCCGCCAAGCTAAGGCCCGGCGGCGAGTTCCGCTTCGGCACCGACCATCCGATCTACCTGCGCCACGCGCTGATGGTCATGCGCCGGCACCGCGACAAATTCGAATGGCTGTGCGACAAGCCCGCCGACTTCATCGACCGGCCCGGCGGCTGGCCCGAGACCCGCTATGCCGCAAAGGCGCGTGCGCAGGGCCATGAAGTCTGGCACTTCCGCTATCGCCGCTGCTAGTACGGCCGCGCGCGGTAAAATTTTTCTCTGTGCCAGGGCAGCAGAATTTGGTCGCGCGGATTGCCGCCAATCTCTATTGAATTGGTAAAGTTTATGTCAGGGACGCATTGATGGATATCGGCAGCATTGATTTCAATGCGATTCTCCCGTTCATCGCTATCGGTTTCGCCGCGCAGCTGGTCGACGGCGCGCTGGGCATGGCCTTCGGCGTGATTTCCAGCACGATGATGGTGGGCGTGCTCGGCCTGCCGCCGGCGGTCGCATCGCAGCGCGTCCATATCGTCGAATGCTTCACAACGGCGACATCGGGCATCAGCCACCTGCTCCACGGCAATATCGACAAGCGCCTGTTCCTGCGCCTGCTGATCCCCGGCGTGATCGGCGGCCTGCTGGGCGCCTATATCCTCACATCGCTGGACGCCGCCGTGGTCAAGCCTTTCGTGCTGACCTATCTCGCCGCGATCGGCCTCTATATCCTGTGGCGCGGACTGTTCTATCCGCCCAAGATCAAGGAACCGACCTTCATCGCCCCGCTGGGCCTGTTGGGCGGCTTTCTGGATGCCGCCGGCGGCGGCGGCTGGGGTCCGGTCGTCACCTCGAACCTGCTGATCCAGGGCGCCGATCCGCGCAAGGTGGTGGGCACGGTGAACTCGGTGGAATTCTTCCTGACGCTCACCGTCTCGGCCGCGTTCATCTATCACATGGGCATCGCCGACCTGGCGGGCGCGACGCTGGGCCTGCTGATCGGCGGCATCGTCGCCGCGCCGCTGGGCGCCTGGGCGGCCAAGCACCTGCCGGCCAAGCAGATGCTCATCATGGTGGGCGTCGTGCTGACGCTGACCAGCGCCTATGGGGTTTACAAGGCGGTCAGCTGAGGGTGGCGTCCCCGCGCAGGCGGGGACCTCCGTTGCCATCGCGCGATGGCTCGCCCGGCCGAGCGAGGTCCCCGCCTGCGCGGGGACGCGGCTTTCCCTACCCGGCGATGCCCGCCGCCGCCAGCACCGCCAGCGTCAGCACATCGGGCGCGATCGCCGTCATCGGCGCGATCTGCACCGGCTTTTCCATGCCGATCAGCATCGGGCCGATGGTGGCCCCGCCGCCCAGTTCGCGCAGCAGCTTGGCCGAGATATTCGCCGATTGCAGCCCCGGCATGACCAGCACGTTGGCCGGCGCCGACAGGCGGCAGAACGGGTAGTTCTTCATGATGTTGGGGTTGAGCGCGGCGTCGGGCGCCATGTCGCCATCGTATTCGAAGCCGGGGTTCTGCGCATCGAGGATCGAAACCGCGCCGCGGATATTGTCGAGCCAGCGACCATGCGGGTTGCCGAAAGTCGAGAAGCTGAGGAAAGCCACGCGCGGCTCATGCCCCAGCCGGCGCGCCACGGCAGCCGTCTCGGTGGCGATATGGGCCAGGTCCTCGGCGCTCGGCCGTTCGTTGATCGTCGTATCGGCCAGGAACACGGTGTAGTTCTTGCCTACCATCATGTGGATGCCGAAGGGCAGGTGGCCGGGCTTGGGCTCCAGCACCTGGCGCACTTCCTTCATCGTCTGCGCGAAAGGCCGGGTCAGGCCCGAGATCATGGCGTCGCCATGGCCCAGCGCGACCAGCAGCGAGGCGAACATGTTGCGGTCCTGGTTGACCATGCGCTTCACGTCGCGTTCCAGGAAGCCGCGGCGCTGCAGCCGCTCATAGAGATAGTCGACCATCGCCGGCACGTGGGGCGAGTTGGCCGAGTTATGGATCTCGAAGCTTTCGGGATTGCTGATGCCCAGTTCCAGCAGCTTGTCCTGCACCGCCTGGGTGCGGCCGACCAGAACCGGCGTGCCATATTCGAAATCGCGGAACTGGATCGCGGCGCGCAGCACCACGTCCTCTTCCGCCTCGGCGAAGACCACGCGCTTGGGATTGGCCTTGGCCTGGGCATAGACCTGGGTCAGCACCGAGGTGATCGGGTTGAGCCGTGCCTTGAGGCCGAGCCGGTAGGCGTCGAAATCCTCGATTTGCTTAGTCGCCACGCCCGAATCCATCGCCGCCTTGGCGACGGCGGAGGACACGACTTCCATGAGGCGCGGGTCGAACGGCGCCGGGATGATGTAGTCGCGGCCGAACTGATGGTTCTTGCCATAGGCGGCGGCGACTTCCTCGGGCACCTGCTCGCGCGCCAGCTCGGCAATGGCGATGGCGGCGGCGATCTTCATCTCCTCGTTGATCGCGGTCGCCGCCACGTCGAGCGCGCCGCGGAAGATGAAGGGGAAGCCCAGCACGTTGTTGACCTGGTTCGGATAGTCCGAACGGCCGGTGGCGACGATGGCGTCGGGGCGCACCGCCTTGGCGTCGGGCGGGGTGATCTCCGGATCCGGGTTGGCCATGGCGAAGATGATTGGCTCGGGCGCCATCGTCTTGACCATGTCCTGCGTGATCGCACCCTTGGCCGAAAGGCCCAGCACGATGTCTGCGCCAGCGATGGCCTCGGCCAGGGTGCGCTTGTCAGTCTCGATCGCATGGGCCGACTTGAACTGGTCGATGCCTTCGCGACCCTTGTAGATCACGCCCTTGGTATCGCAGACGGTGACGTTCTCGTGCCGCACGCCCATCGACTTGATCAGCGCGGTGCAGGCCAGCGCCGATGCGCCGGCGCCGTTGACCACGACTTTCACGTCCTCGAACTTGCGCCCGGTGATGAGGCAGGCGTTGACGAGGCCGGCGGCGGCGATGATCGCGGTGCCGTGCTGGTCGTCATGCATGACCGGGATCTTCATGCGGTCGCGCAGCGCCTGCTCGATGATGAAGCACTCGGGCGCCTTGATGTCTTCCAGGTTGATACCGCCGAAGGTCGGCTCCATCATGGCGATGGCCTCGATCAGCGCGTCGGTGTCCTCGCTGGCCAGCTCGATGTCGATCGAATCGACGTCGGCGAAGCGCTTGAACAGCACCGCCTTGCCTTCCATCACCGGCTTCGAGGCCAGCGCGCCGAGGTTGCCCATGCCGAGGATGGCGGTGCCGTTGGAGATGACCGCGACGAGATTGCCCTTGGCGGTATAGTCGTAAGCAGTGGCGGGATCGTCGGCGATGGCCTGCACCGGCACCGCGACGCCGGGCGAATAGGCAAGGGAAAGGTCGCGCTGCGTCGCCATCGGCTTCGAGGCGATGATCTCGATCTTACCCGGCCGGATCGTCTTGTGGTAGAACAGCGCCTCGCGCTCGGTAAAACGGACGTTGCTTTCGTCGGACATCTGATTCCCCACTTTCGCCTGCGCCCCTAACCAATGTGCGGGCCGTGCGATAGGGGGTACGATCCGTTCGCGCTTCACTATTGCCCCCACCTGCCTAGGGGCGATGGATGCATGAGGTCAGGGGAAAGCTTCACATCCCGCTCTTCCCGAATCGCGCCCTGCCCCGCTAGGCCGGAATCATGTCCGCCACCCCCTCTCCCATGATGGTCCAGTATCTGGCGCTGAAGGCGCAGGCGGCGGATTGCCTGCTGTTCTACCGCATGGGCGATTTCTTCGAGCTGTTCTTCGACGATGCGAGGCAAGCGGCGCAAGTGCTCGATATCGCGCTGACCAGCCGGGGCGAGCATGACGGCGCGCCGATCCCGATGTGCGGGGTGCCGGTTCATTCGGCGGAAGGCTATCTCGCCCGGCTCATCAAGGCCGGTTGCCGCGTCGCCATCGCCGAACAGGTGGAAACGCCCGAGCAGGCGAAGAAGCGCGGCGGATCGAAGGCGCTGGTGGCGCGCGACATCGTGCGCTTCGTCACCGCCGGCACGCTGACCGAGGAAGCGCTGCTGGAGCCGCGCCGCGCCAACGTGCTGGCGGCGGTCTGCGAGGTGCGCGGGAGCGTCGGCATCGCTGCCTGCGACATCTCCACCGGCCGCATGGAGCTGGAGGAATGCGCGCCCGACCGGCTGGCCGCGGCGCTGGCGCGGATCGGCGCGAGCGAGATCGTCGCGCCCGAAGGCTCGGCCGAAGCCCCGGATGACGCCATCCCCCGCCCGCCGCGCGACTTTTCCAGCGACAGCGGCGAGACGCGCCTGAAAGCCGTCCACGGGGTCGCCACGCTCGACGGGTTCGGCATGTTCGGCCGCGCGGCTTTGGCCGCCGCCGGGGGGCTTGTCGCCTATCTCGACCATGTCGGGCGCGGCGCGCTGCCCCTGCTTCTGCCGCCGGTGGCGCGTTCGGGCGAGGCGCATCTCGCGATGGACGAGGCGACCCGCGCCAGCCTGGAGATCCTCGCTTCGAGCCAGGGCGGGCGGCGCGGCAGCCTGATCGACGCCATCGACCGCTGCGTGACGGGCGCGGGCGCGCGCCAGCTGGCCGACGATCTTTCCGCCCCGCTGACCGACACCGCACGCATCGTCGAACGGCTGGAACTGGTGCAATGGCTGCACGACGACGCCCTGCTGCGCGACGATCTGCGCCGCGTGCTGCGCGCGCTGCCCGATATCGGCCGGGCGCTGGGCCGGGTGGTGGCGGGGCGCGGCAGTCCGCGCGATCTGGGCCAGTTGCGTGACGGCCTGTCCGAAGCACGGCGGGTGCACGATCACTTCGCCCGGCAGGCCGCGCGCCCGGCGCTGCTCGATGCATTGCTGCCCGGCCTGACCGGGCACGGCGCGCTGACCGATCTCTACGACCGCGCACTGGTGCCCGCCCCGCCCACCGAGCGTGGGCAGGGCGGCTATATCGCCGAAGGCTACGACGCCGCGCTCGACGCCTTGCGCCAGACGTCGGGCCATGCGCGCCGCGCCATCGCCGCGCTGGAGGCGAAATACCGCGACGAGACCGGCATCCCGGCGCTCAAGATTCGCCACAACGGCGTGCTCGGCTATTTCGTCGAAGTGCCGGCCAAGCACGGCGACCGGCTGATGGCCCCCGACAGCGGCTTCACCCACCGCCAGACGATGGCCGGCGCGGTGCGCTTCAACGCGCTGGCGCTGCACGAAGAGGCGAGCCGCATCGCCGAAGCGGGCGGCCACGCGCTCGCCGCCGAGGAGGCGCATTTCGAGGAACTGGTCGCCGCCGCGGTCGAAGCGCGCCACACCATCGCCGCGACCGCGCAGGCGCTCGCCCGCATCGACGTCTCCGCCGGGCAGGCCGAACGCGCGGCGGAAAGCGGCTGGGCGCTGCCGGTCATCGTCGACGAACCCTGCCTCGACATCGTCGGCGGCCGTCATCCGGTGGTGGAAAACGCCCTGGGGGCGCGCGGCGAACGCTTCGTCGCCAACGACTGCCGGCTGGTGCCGGCCGACCGGCTGTGGCTGATCGGCGGGCCGAACATGGGCGGCAAGTCCACTTTCCTGCGCCAGAACGCGCTGATCGTGCTGCTGGCGCAGGCGGGCGGCTTCGTGCCGGCGCAGGCCGCGCGCATCGGACTGGTCGACCGCCTGTTCAGCCGCGTCGGCGCATCGGACAACCTGGCGCGCGGGCGATCGACCTTCATGGTCGAGATGGTGGAGACCGCCGCAATTCTGTCGCAGGCGACGGAACGCAGCTTCGTCATCCTCGACGAAGTGGGGCGCGGCACCTCCACTTACGACGGCCTCGCGCTCGCCTGGGCGGTGGTCGAGGCGGTGCACGAAAGCAACCGCTGCCGCTGCCTTTTCGCCACCCATTACCACGAGCTGTCGCGCCTTGCCGAAAGCTGCGATGCCTTGTCGCTGCACCACGTTCGCGCCCGCGAATGGAAAGGCGATCTGGTCCTGTTGCACGAGCTGGCGGAAGGCCCGGCCGACCGCAGTTATGGCCTGGCGGTCGCCCGGCTGGCGGGCGTTTCAGCGCCCGTGCTGGCGCGGGCGAAGGCGGTGCTCGACCGGCTGGAGAAAGGCCGCGCCGAAACCGGCGGACTGGCCGCGGGGCTGGGCGACCTGCCGCTCTTCGCCGCCGCGTTCAAGGCCGAGGAGGAGCAGTGCGACACCTTGCGCGACCAGTTGCGCGATCTCGATATCGACGCGCTCAGCCCGCGCGAGGCGCTCGACCTGCTCTACCAGCTCAAACTGGAAGCCGGCACGGATCGTTAACCGCGCGCGGCTAGGTTCCGCCGATGCTGGGACCCAGGCTCACCACCGTGTTCAAAAGCCGCTGGCGCGCGCTGTGGTGGGCGGCAAGCGTGTTGCTGACCGCCTATTGCTCGATCCCTTCGCCCGACGACCAGCCGCATGCGCCCGAAAATCACGCGGCGGCGGCGAAGCACGCGAACCCTTGGGCGAAGTAGCGGCGAGTTCGCCTTTTGTCAGGGCAATAGGTTCACTCCTCTCCCTGATCGCCCAGCATGCCTTCCTCGTCATCGTCGTTGCGCTCGCCGCGAAAGGCGTCGAGGTCTATCCGGCCGCTGCGGTCCATCTGCTCCATGTGATCGACGAGATCCTGGACATCGTCGTTGTCCTCGCCGGTCGGGACCTTTTCACTATCGCCCAAGCCTGGCCCGACGTCGCGATCGCGCGCTTCTTCGGCAACCTGCTGGGCCTGGCTTTCCTCGTCCTCCTGCTCGTCGTTGACGGTCTCGGGAGCGAGAGTCGGATCGCGGTTCTCGATCATCGGGAATCTCCTTAAGTTAAGGAGACTCCCGCCAGCCCCGCTGGTTCCAGTCGCTTGTCTGATTCAGCGCGGCTGAATCAGAGCGGCACCGGCCCGCTCCCCCGGCCCGACCACCCGCCAGTGTATCCTATGGGTGGTCGGGCCGGGGGAGCGGGCCGGTGCCGCCTCCACGTCAGTGGAGAAAACTTCAATGGAGAAAACTAACGCGTGGGAACCGGGGTCTCGCCCGAGTAATCGTAGAAGCCGCGGCCGGCCTTCTTGCCGATCCAGCCGGCTTCCACATACTTCACCAGCAGCGGCGCAGGGCGGTACTTGGGATCGCCGGTGGTCGCCTGGAACACCTTGATGATCTCCAGCAGGGTGTCGAGCCCGACGAAATCGGCCAGCATCAGCGGGCCCATCGGGTGGTTGAGGCCGAGCCGGCAGCCCTTGTCGATATCCTCGACGCTGCCCACGCCCGAACCCAGCACGAAGATCGCCTCGTTGACCATGGGCACGACGATGCGGTTGACGACGAAGCCGGGCTCGTCGCCCGCCAGCACGACTTCCTTGCCCAGGCTCCTGGCGAAATCGCTGATCCGCTGCGTCGTCTGCGCCGAAGTGGCGAGGCCGGGGATGACTTCGATCAGGCCCATGACCGGCACCGGATTGAAGAAGTGCAAACCGACGAAGCGCGCCGGATCGGGCGAGGACACCGCCATGCGGGTGATCGGGATCGAGCTGGTGTTCGAAGCGAGAATGGCGTTGACATCGAGCACCTTGCCCGCCGCCTCGAAGATGCGATGCTTGATCTCTTCCCGCTCGGTCGCCGCCTCGATGACGAATTCGGCCTCGGCCATGGGCGCATAATCGCCGATCGGCGCGATACGGCCGAGCAGCGCATCGGCATCGGCCTGGGTCAGCTTTTCCTTGGAGACGAGCCGGGCCAGACCCTTGGCGATGCCCGCCTTACCCTTTTCCGCGATGGCGACATCGACGTCGGACAGCAGTACGTCATACCCGAACTGCGCCGCCGTCTGGGCGATGCCCGCCCCCATCTGACCCGCACCGATGACCGCGACCGTCGCCATGACAATTCCCTCTTCGCTAGCGCAACAATGGTGGCGGACTAGCGGGGTTCGGGGGGCATGGCTAGGGTTCGTACTCAATACCAGCGCCTTCGAGGCGTCCAAATGGCGAACATATCGGGCCGAAATGCGCGCCGCGAAGGCTGGCTGCCTTTGCCAGCGCATTTCGGCCCGAGATGGAAGCCATTTGGACGTCCCTGCGGGATTTGACCAAAATGGCCCATTGCCGCGTCGAGATGGCTTAAAATATCGACATATTCCTGCGCCGTCTCTTCTTGCACTGGGCCATTTTGCTTCAAACCTCGAAGGCGCTGGTATTGAGTACGAACCCTAGGGGCCTCTACCCCTCGCGCATAGGGGAAAGCGCCTACCGATTCTGGCCCGGCACCCAGAGCACGTCGCCCGCACCCTCGGCATTGATCGCGCGGGTGAGGACGAAGAGATAGTCCGACAATCGGTTCATATAGGCCAGCGCCGCCGGATTGACCGGCGCTTCGGCCGCCAGCGCGGTCATGGCGCGTTCGGCGCGGCGGGCGGAGGCGCGGGCGATATGGACACGCGCCGCCGCTTCGCTGCCGCCGGGCAGGATGAAGCTTTTGAGCGGGGCAAGATCGTCGTTCAACGCGTCGATCGCCTCTTCCAGCCAGGTCGCCTGCGCGGGAACGATGCGCAGCACCATTTCGGACGGGGTGAAATCCTCTCCCCCCGCCGAATCCACGGGCGTGGCGAGATCGGCGCCGAGGTCGAACAGGTCGTTCTGGATACGCGTCAGGACCGCGGCATGCGGGCTGCCGCCCAGCGCGACGACGGCATGGCCGACGAAGCTGTTCGCCTCGTCCACCGCGCCGATCGCCTCCATCCGCGCGGCGTGCTTGAGCGTGCGCGTGCCGTCGACAAGGCCCGTCGTCCCGCTATCGCCGGTGCGGGTGTAGATCTTGTTGAGCTTGACCAAGGGAGATCCTTCGCGCTGGCCGTTGCCGAACCCGGCCGTCAGGCCGACAGACTAGCGGCTTACCGCGAGCAGGATGGCCACGACGACGATCGCCAGCGCCTGGTACTTGATACGCGCGAACATCGCCTGGTTCTGCTTGATCTGCATCGCGCTCGGCCCTTCGGCGGGATCGCGCTCGAGGTCCACTTTCGTGGTCTGCAGGAACGCGACGATGCCGCGCACCAGACTGACGACGACCATGACCATCAGCACGACGATCAGCGGGATGAGAATGTAGTTCATGGCTTGTCATGTAAGACGGCGGACAGCGAAATGCCAGCGGGGAAACGGTGGGCGCGCAGCATCGCCGCCACGGCCGCCCCGTCCTTCCCGGCATGGCGCAAGTCGGCCAGCGACGGCGATCCGCGCCGCTTGGCGAGCTTGCGTCCGTCCGGCTCCACCAGCAGTCCGTGATGATGCCAGACCGGTTCGGGCAGCCCCAGCAGCGCCTGGAGCAGGCGGTGGATATGGCTGGCGGCGAACAGGTCCGCGCCGCGCGTCACCAGCGTCACCCCGTCCGCCGCATCGTCCAGCGTGGCGGCGAGGTGATAGCTGGCCGGCGCTTCCTTGCGCAGCAGCACGACGTCGCCAAATATCTGCGGCGTGGCCTCCTGCCGCCCGGCCAGTTCGTCGGTCCAGTCCAGCGCCCCCGTCTGCGCCATCGCCCGCGCGACGTCGAGCCGCCATGCGGCGCCCGCCGGATCGACCTGCCGCCCCTTGCAGGTGCCCGGATAGACCGCCCCGTCGGGACCGATGATGGGGGATTTGGCCGCTATCTCCGCCCGCGTGCAGCGGCAGGGATAGAGCAGGCCCATCGCCTTCAGCCGCTCGCCCGCCTCGACATAACGGTCCAGCCGCGCGGACTGGAACGCCATATCGTCCCACGCCAGACCCAGCCAGGCGAGGTCGGCGACGAATTCGTTCACCAGCTCCGCCCGGCTGCGGGTGCCGTCGATATCCTCGATGCGCAGCAGGAATTCACCACCTCTTGCGCGCGCGAGATCGTGCGCGACCACCGCCGCGAAAGCGTGGCCCAGATGCAGCAGGCCATTGGGGCTGGGGGCGAAACGCGTGCGCATGGCTGCGCTTCTCCTGTGGATTGCCGGAGCAGGCAAGGCTTGACGGCAAAACGCCCGAGGTGTTGACTACCCCCATGAACTGCCATGAAATCGCAATCTGCGCCTGCGACAGGAGGCCATGCTCAAGTCGGAGCTGATAGAGCGCGCGGCCCGGTTCCGCAGCGCAGGGGAGGACCCCTGCCGCAGTCTGTCCGATTGCCCCGCCCTTGTCCTCAATGCCGACTATACCCCGCTGTCCTATTATCCGCTCAGCCTCTGGCCGTGGCAGACCGCCATCAAGGCAGTGTTCCTGGAGCGGGTGGACATCATCGCCAGTTACCAGCGCGAAGTGCACAGCCCCAGCTGGACCATGCCGATCCCGTCGGTCATCGCGCTCAGGCAATATGTCCGGCCCAGCGAATTTCCCGCCTTCACCCGGTTCAACGTGTTCCTGCGCGATCGCTTTTCCTGCCAGTACTGCGGATCGCCCCAGCATCTGACTTTCGACCATGTGATCCCGCGCCGCCTGGGCGGGCGCACCAGCTGGGAAAACGTCGCCACCGCCTGCGCGCCCTGCAACATGCGCAAGGGCGGCCGCACGCCGGGACAGGCGCGGATGCCGCTGCTGATAAAGCCGATCCGTCCGACCAACTGGCAATTGCAGGAACGCGGCCGCGCGTTTCCGCCCAACTACCTGCACGAAACCTGGCGCGACTGGCTCTACTGGGATGTCGAGCTGGAAGCCTGATTCCCGCCGCTTCGGCCCGGCCCGTTCCCGCCCCGACCCCACCCGCGACCATGGCCCATTGACGGCGGCGCGATTTTGGCCAATCGGGCGCGGGATAGTACGGAATGTTTCCTAAATATAGCGGGCGAAGATGATGCAGGCAGACGTCGTTATCGTGGGTGCGGGCCATGGCGGGGCGCAGTGCGCCATCGCCTTGCGCCAAGGCGGATTTACCGGCTCGATCATGATGTTCGGGCGCGAGCCGGAACCGCCTTACGAGCGACCGCCGCTGTCCAAGGAATATTTCGCCCGCGAGAAGACGTTCGACCGGCTCTATATCCGGCCGCCGCAGTTCTGGGGCGAGAAGGATATCGAGCTGCATCTCGGCGTCGAAGTGACCGCGGTCGATCCGCAGGCCAAGAGCATCACGCTGTCGAACGGGCAGACCTGCGACTACGGCAAGCTCGTCTGGGCGGCCGGCGGCGATCCGCGCAAGCTGCCGCTGCCCGGCGCCGAACTGGCCGGCGTCCACGCCGTCCGCACGCGTGAGGATTGCGACCAGCTGATGGGCGAAGTCGACGGCGGCGTGCGCAACATCGCGGTGATCGGCGGCGGCTATATCGGGCTGGAAGCAGCAGCGGTGCTGACCAAGATGGGCTGCAACGTGACCCTGCTGGAAGCCCTGCCGCGCGTGCTGGCGCGCGTTGCCGGGCCGGAGCTTTCGGCCTTCTACGAAAAGGAGCATCGCGACCACGGCGTCGACCTGCGCACCGGCGTCGTCGTCAGCGGCCTGGTGGGCGAAGGCCGCGTCAACGGCGTGGCGCTGGGCGACGGCAGCACCATTCCCGCCGACGCGGTGATCGTCGGCATCGGCATCGTCCCGGCGGTCGGCCCGCTGATCGCGGCCGGCGCGGCGGGTGGCAACGGCGTCGACATCGACGAATATTGCCGCACCTCGCTGCCCGACATCTACGCCATCGGCGACTGCGCCGCTTTCGCCGCCGACTATGCCGGCGGTTCGGTGATGCGCGTCGAATCGGTGCAGAACGCCAACGACCAGGCCACTTGCGTCGCCAAGGCGATCTGCGGCGACGAACATCCCTACAAGGCGTTCCCCTGGTTCTGGTCGAACCAGTACGACCTGCGCCTGCAGACCGCCGGGCTTTCGGTGGGCTACGACCAGACGGTGCTGCGCGGCGATCCCGACCAACGCTCGTTCTCGGTGGTCTACCTCAAGGCGGGCAAGGTGATCGCGCTCGACTGCGTCAACATGGTCAAGGACTATGTCGCGGGCCGCAAGCTGGTGGAGAACAGCGCCACGCCGGACCTGGCGCTGCTCGGCGATGCGAACGTGACACTGAAGGAACTGCTGTAACGCCAGTGGCCCGTCGCCCCTGCGGAGGCAGGGGCCTAGATAACAGTGCATCTGGACATTGCTGTCGCGTTTACGAGGTGAGCTTATCTAGGCCCCTGCCTGCGCAGGGGCGACTGCGAGCCTTGCAAGGGCCCATGACGCCGCCTCCGCCACCGCGGGATCGGCGTCGCCCCGCAACGGCCCCACTTGCGCGATCAGCGCGGCGTCGCCGCTGTTCCCCGCCGCGATCAGGCAGTTGCGCACGAAGCGGTCGCGGCCGATCCGCTTGATCGGCGATCCCGAGAACAACCTGCGAAAGCCCGCATCGTCCAGCATCAGCAGGTCCGCCAGGCGCGGCGCGGCCAGTTCCGCGCGGGGCAGGAACGCGCGGATCGCCGCTGCCTGACCGGCGAACTTGTTCCACGGGCAGACCGCCAGGCAATCGTCGCAGCCATAGATGCGGTTGCCCATCGCGGCGCGGAATTCCTCCGGGATCGGGCCCTTGTGCTCGATCGTTAGGTAGCTGATGCAGCGCCGCGCATCGAGACGATAGGGCGCCGGAAAGGCGTCGGTCGGGCAAGCGTCCTGACAGGCCCGGCACGATCCGCAGCGATCCTCGCCCGCCGTGTCGAGCGGCAGGGGCAGCGTGGTATAGATCGCGCCGAGGAACAGCCACGAGCCGTGCGTTCGGCTGACCATGTTGGTGTGCTTGCCCTGCCAGCCCAGCCCCGCCGCCTCGCCCAGCGGCTTTTCCATGACCGGCGCGGTATCGACGAAGACCTTGACGCCGATGTCGCCCAACCCACGTTTGCGCGCCGCCTCCACCAGCCACCGCGCCAGCGCCTTCAGCGCCTTCTTGACCACGTCGTGATAGTCCGCCCCTTGCGCATAGACCGAGATGCGGGCGCGATCGCGATGATCGGCCAGCGCCAGCGGATCGGCGGCCGGGGCATAGCTCATGCCCAGGGCGATGACCCTCCGCGCCTCGGGCCAGAGCGCCTGGGGCGAGCGGCGGTGATGCGCGCGCTCCTCCATCCAGCCCATCGACCCGTGCATCTCCTGCGCGAGCCAGTCCTCCAGCCGTTCGGCCCGGACGGGGTCCTCGGCGGCGGGCGCGATCCCCAGGCTGGCGAAGCCCAGGCGCGCCGCCTCCGCCGCGAGATCCGCGCGCAATGCCGCCATCGGGGCCGCCATCAGGGCCGCCATCGTGGCGTCGTTAACCGAATCTGCGGGGGCTGGGTTTATCAGGACGGGCTCGGGAGACTATATGCGATGAAGATCGATGTAGGAGATTGGCGGGTGGCGGGCAACGCGGGCGGCATATCGGCCGGAAGCTCCGGCACAAGGCCGCTTGCCATCGAAGCGCGCGGGCTGGTCAAGCGTTTCGACGGCTTCACCGCGGTGGACGGCGTCGACCTGACCGTTCCCGAGGGCGAGATCTACGGCATCCTCGGCCCCAACGGCGCCGGCAAGACCACCACCTTGCGCATGCTGCTGGGCATCATCGACCCCGACGAGGGGCTGCGCCGCGTGCTGGGGCACGAGCGCCCGCACGACGTCGCCCACGCCATCGGCTACCTGCCCGAGGAGCGTGGCCTCTATCCCGCGATGAAGGCCTTCGAGGCGATCGCCTTCGTCGGCGCGCTGCGCGGACTGCCGCTGGCCGAAGGGCGCAAGCGCGGCCGGGCGCTGCTGGAGGAACACGGCCTCGGCTATGCCGCCGACCGGCAGATCCGCCAGCTTTCCAAGGGCATGGCGCAGCAGGTGCAATTGCTGGGCACGCTGGTGCACGAACCGCGCCTGGTTATCTTCGACGAACCGTTTTCGGGCCTCGACGCGCTCAACCAGGGCAAGCTGGAGAAGATGATCCGATCGATGGCCGAGCGCGGCACGACCGTGATCTTCTCCACCCACGTCATCGCCCATGCCGAGCGATTGTGCGACGAAGTGGCGATCATCGCCGGGGGCAAGGTTCCGTTCGCCGGGCCGGTAGACGTCGCGCGCGATCGCATCCGTCCGCAAGTTCGGCTGGAAACGCGCGCGCAGGACGGGCTGTGGCGTGGCGCCCTGCCCGCCGATGCGCGGCGCGAAGGCAATTTCTGGCTGTTTTCGCTGCCCGAAAGCGGCGTCGAGCCATTGCTGCGCGCGCTGATCGAGGGCGAGGCGGGCATCCTTTCGCTGTCCATCGAACGCGCCGGCCTGCACGACGCTTTCGTCGCCATCGCCGGCGAAGCAGCCGCCCGCGCGCTGGAAGAAGGCGATGCCGAGGAGCCGAAGCCATGACCACCCTTTCGAAAGGCCGTCTCTCCACCCTGTCCGCCGCGCTGGTCATCGCCAGGCGCGATTTCGTGGCGATCCTGTTCAGCCGCAGCTTCATCTTCTTCCTGCTCGGCCCGCTGTTCCCGGTGATCGTCGCGCTGATGGCCGGCGGCGTCGGCCAGAAAGTGCAGCAAAGCGCCGCCGTGCCGGAACTGGGCATCGCCATGCAGTCGGCCGATGTCGACGCTATGCTCGCCGCGCACAAGGCGCTCGCCCCGCGCATGGGCGGCGCGGCGCCCGATCTCGTCGTGGTCGAACGGCTCAGGCCCGGCGAAAGCTTCGATCCCGCGCGCGCGCTCGCCGCCGATCGCGGCAATCTGGCGGCCATCGTCAGCGGCAGCCCTTCCGCCCCGCGCCTGACCGGCACCGCACGCGACATCGGCCCCTGGCAGGGCCCGGTCTCGCTGCTCGCCGCTCATGCCCTGAGCCGCGAACCGGACACTTTTCCATCCGTGACGCTCACCAACACGGCGACCAGCACGGTGCAGGAACGGCACGGCCAGATGGTCACAGCACAATTGGCGCAGACGCTGCTGTTCCTGCTGACCATGCTGCTGGCCGGCATGGTGCTGTCCAACCTCGTCGAGGAAAAGGGTAACAAGATTATCGAGATCCTGGCGGCCGCGATCCCCATGGACGCGGTTTTCCTCGGCAAGCTCTTCGCCATGCTGGCGGTGTCGCTGGTCGGCATCTCGGTGTGGGGATTGACCGGCGGCACCTATGTCCTGCTGGCCGGACAACTGCCATCGGTGCCCACCCCGGCCGTGGGCTGGCCGCTGTTCCTGTTGCTGGGCGTCGTCTATTTCTCGATGGGCTATCTGCTGCTGGGTTCGGTGTTCCTGGCGATCGGCTCGATGGCGAGCACGGTGCGCGAGGTGCAGACCCTGTCGATGCCGGTGACGATGATGCAGCTGATGGTCTTCTTCCTCGCCAGCTTCGCGATGACCCAGCCGGGCAGCCCGGTGGAACTGTTCGCGCGGGTGCTGCCGTTCAGTTCGCCCTTCGCCATGCTGGCGCGCGCAGCGCAGGACGGGCATGTCCTGCCGCACCTGATCGCGCTCGTCTGGCAGGGGTTCTGCGTCGTGGTCTTCGTGCGCGTCGGCGCGCGGCTGTTCCGCACGCGGGTGATGAAGTCCGGCGCGGCGACCGGGCGCGCGACGAAGGACAAACCCCGGCGGCGACTGTTCGCGCGGGCCTAAGGGAATCTGTTTGGAAAATCGCGAAAGGGCGGTTTTCGTTGCGCCATAAGGCGCATTCCCTAACCAGCTCAAACCTTCGGGAACAGCTCGAATATCCGCGCCAGGTGATCGCGCGTCGCGGCGCGCTGTTCATCGGTGCTGCGGCCCAGACGCACCACGGTCAGCCGCTGGCTGGGCGAGACAATGATGTACTGGCCCAAGTGGCCGATGCAGGCAAAGGCGTCCTGCGGCGCGCGTCCGGGAAACAGCACTTCCCTGCCGCTCGGCTGCGGGCGGTTCAGCCAGAGCTGCGCGCCGTAGCCGGCATTGCGCGGGCTGGGCGTGGTCATGAAGTCGATCCAGCCGCGCGGCACCAGCTGCGCCCCGCGCACGGAGCCGCCGTTGCGCAGGAATTCGCCGAACTTGGCCCAGTCGCGCGCGGTCGCATGGATCATGCTGGAGCCGATGAATGTTCCCGAGGCGTCGAATTCCGGCACCGCCGAGCGCATGCCCACCGGTTCCAGCAGGCGAGTGCGCAGATAGTCCAGCACGATCTGGCGGCGGATCGCCGGGTTGCGGCTTTCGGTCAGGGCGCGGGCGGCAAGGTCGGCGAGGATGATCGTCGAGGCGGAGGAATATTCGAAGGTGCGCCCCGGTTCCGCCTCCAGCGGCTGCGCTTCGGCGTAAGCGGCCATGTCGCCGCGCCCGTCGAGGAACAGCATGCGCACTTCGTCCGACTGATAGACGGGCTCGCCCCCTTCGGTATGACGCAGGCCCGATCGCATCTGGAGCAGCTGGCGCAAAGTAATCTCGCCGCGCGGGTCCCCCGAACGCTGCCAGGCGGGAACCGGCGCCGTTTCGGCTAGGCGCAGCCGGCCGTCGGAGACGAGCTGGCCGATCATCACCCCGGTGATCGATTTGGTCATCGACCAGCCGACCATCCGCGTATCGCGGCCGAAACCCTCGCCATAGCGTTCGGCGACAATCCGCCCGGCCCGCATCACCACAAGGGCGCGGGTCTCTCCGGCGGCATCGTCCGCGAACAGATCGTCGACCACGCGGGCAAGCCGTTCACGCTGAACCCCTGAATTTTGCCCCACCGCGGCCAGCGCCGTTTCGCTGAGCGGCGGAGGGCCTGCGTCCCCGCCGCAGCCGATCAGGGCTGGCAGCGTCAGCAGCGGCAGGATAAGGGACAGGCGTCGCGTCGGCATGACGCATCGTCAATGCGCAAGCCAGGTCCAGATGGCAACAGCCAAGCCCGTTACCCTTCGCCATCCCCGCTCCGGCCCCGGCCGTATCGTGCGGCGCGTCGCGCTGTGGGGAATAGTGCCGGTGGTCCTGGCGCTCGCCTGGTTCTGGGGGCCGATGACGTCCTATGCCCGGACCGGCGCCTCCTATGGCGCGCGCATGGCCTGTTCGTGCCGTTATGTCGCGGGCCGCACCCTGTCCGACTGCCGGCGCGATCTGGAGCCGGGCATGGCCATGGTCATGCTATCGGACGATGACGAAGCCAAAAGCGTCACCGCGCGCGTCGCCCTGTTCGCCGGCCAGACCGCTACCCTGCGCGAAGGCGAAGGCTGCGTGCTGCAAAGCTGGGCGGACTAGACGGATCCACTTTTGTGGATGCGGCACCGGCCCGGTGCCGTACCTGATCCAGCGTTGGATCGGACTCAAAGAAGCGCTGCCTGAGTAGACTCGATCCAGCCGCCGCCGACCACGCGGTCGCCGGCGTAGAGCACCGCCGCCTGCCCCGGCGCGACGCCATATTCGGGCGCGGCGAAGCGGATGGTGACTGCGCTCCCTTCACCCAATGTCCCTTCCAGCGTCACCGGAACCGGCTTCGCCAGCGAGCGCACCTTGGCGGTAAGCGGCATGTCGGGCAGCGGGCCGATGCGATTGGTCTCGACGATCCGCGCCGCGCCGA
>Ga0209813_10000105_pt1 | contig 31318 bp, 28 predicted proteins | sample EndMethybrTD3033_FD_187596 | JGI IMG/M metagenome (GOLD analysis project Ga0209813, IMG submission 187596) | Populus endosphere microbial communities from Tennessee, USA - Endosphere MetaG P. TD hybrid TD303-3 (SPAdes) (version 2) | ecosystem: Host-associated > Plants > Roots > Endosphere... | reverse complement strand
GTCGCTGGTCAGCGCGCCGCCGACATCGGCCGACAGGCGCCAGGTGTTCCAGCTGCCGATGCTGGCATTGGCATAGCCGGTCCAGTCGGTGGCGTCGGCATGTTTGCGCACCAGATTGACCGACGCGGACGGGTCGCCCGCGCCCGACAGCAGGCCGGTCGCGCCGCGCACGATCTCGACGCGCTCATAAATGGACACGTCGATGCTGGTCTCGCCATTGCCGCCAGCCAGCGTCCAGGCGGCGGGCACGCCATCGACCTGGGTGTTGCGGATTTCGAAGCCGCGGGCGTAGAAATTGTTGCGGACATCGTCGACCTCATTAGCGGACACGCCGACGCTGTTGACGATGACGTCTTTCACGCTGATCAAATTCTGGTCGAGGATGCGCTGCGCGGTCATCACGCTCACAGACTGCGGCGTTTCCTGGATGGTGAGGCCCAGGCCCGTTGCGGTGTCGATCTTGTCGGGCAGGGTATAGGTGCCGGTGACGATGATCTGGTCGTCGCGATTGTCTTCGGCCGGTGCGGCATTGGTCTGCGCAGCGACGGGAAGGGCGACGGCGCAGAGCGCGGCGCCTGCGAGCCAGTGATATTTCGACAGCATGTTGGACCCCTATTCTTGGACGCAGGAAATTGGGCGTCGTCCTAGGGGATGTTGCGAGGCAATCGCAACAAGAATGCGAATGCCTCGCAGTGTCAATTTTGCCCAAATTATGCGAATATTTCCTGTCGTGGCAATATTGCCACAGCCCCTATTGGTGGAGGGTGGGTGATGCACTCGACGGCGTCCAGCCTGCCGGTCGTCCAGCCTGCCGGTCGTCCAGTCTGCCGGTCGTCCAGCATCCGCGATCCGTTGTCCGCGGGCAAGTGGTCTCAGGATTGTTTCAAGTCAACATGGCCGATTGGCAAAAATAGAAAATCGGAATTTGTTCCACGGATTTGATGATTTTTGTTTCACAATAAAAGATCGTTCCATGACAAAGTTCGGGGTCAATCTATAGCTGGTGGGGACCAAGTGTGAGTCGCTAATGATTGCGATATTGCTCATCGGCTCGTCGCATCAACCACTCATCTGGCCTGCGCAACACGGACTCCACATGGGTTGTTCATGTGGCAGAAAGCCGGACACGAACAGGCAATATGTCTGGCGCATCCCACGGCGCCAAGACGTCAAAATTTATGAAGGTCAGAAGAAGGGGGTTCTGACGGCTCGAAACGCCACCAGGCGACCGCCGTCGGACGACAAGCTGCAATGCTGCAGGCCCGACCGAACAAGAAGTGAAGGAGCAGCGTGATGCCTATCATGTCCAAAAACCAAAAATATCTTGTGATGCTGGCCCTGCTGGCCGGGGCTGCCCCGGCCGCCGTCGTGGCGCAGGATCAGGCCCAGGACGCGCAGCAGGAGGCCCCGGCGGCCGATGTGTCGGCCAGCGTTGCCATGCCGGCCGCCGAACTGACGGAAGGGCCTGAGGTCAAGGGCATCATCTCCGCGCGCAGCGGCGACCGGATGCAGGTGACCGCCGCCGACGGCAGCAAGAGCGTCATCACCATCAATGACGATACCAAGATCAGCGCCAGCAAGGGGCTGTTCGGCCTGGGTCGCGACCATCTGGCCGCGACATCGCTGCTCAACGGCCTGCCGGTGACGGTGAAGACCTGGCAGGCCGGCGAAGGGCTGCTTGCCAGCAAGATCGCCCTGCAGAACAAGGATCTCAAGACCGCGTCGATGATCAACAACGGCACCGCCCAGCGGTTCGACGAGCAGACCGCCGCGACCGAGGCGCTGCGTGGCCGCATGGGCGAGATCGACCAATATAATGTGAAGGGCACGACCAACGTCAATTTCGACACCGGCAAGGCGGTGCTGTCGGCCCAGGCGAAGAATGATCTGTGTGCTGCCGCGACTTCGGCCAATGGCATGAGCAACGCGCTGTTGCTGGTCGTGGGCTATACCGACTCCACCGGCGGCGAGGAGCTGAATCAGGAGCTCAGCGAAAAGCGTGCCTCGCGCGTGGTCAATTATCTGCAGCAGGCCTGCGGCTGGAAGCCCTATCGCATGCTGACGCCGACCGGCATGGCCGAGGCCGATCCGGTGGCCAGCAACGACACGGCCGAGGGCAAGGCGCAAAATCGCCGCGTCGCGGTCAACATCCTCGTCAGCAAGGCCGTCGACGGCATCTGACCTTTGCGGGGTGGGCCTTTGGTCCACCCCGTTTTCGCGCCTCGGGCACGGCATTTCGCAAAAACTTCCTATTGCAAAGTCGTGGCTGCGGACCGGCAGTGGCGCAAATGCGTCCCCCGCGACACTATATATTTTGCAGTTTTCGCCGAACTGCCAAGCCGCTTCACCCCCCGCCGCAGCTCTGCTACAGGCGCGGCCATGCTTAACTTGAACGGTATCACCGTGCGCCTGGGCGGCCGCACCATCCTCGACCGCGCCAGTGCCGCGCTGCCGCCGCGCAGCCGCGTCGGCCTCATCGGCCGCAACGGCGCCGGCAAGTCGACCCTGATGAAGGTGATGATCGGCCAGCTCGACCCGGACGAGGGCAGCTGTGACATGCCGCGCGACACCCGCCTCGGCTATATCGCGCAGGAAGCTCCCTCGGGCACCGCGACCCCGTTCGACACCGTGCTCGCCGCCGACAAGGAACGCGCCGAACTGATGGCGGAGGCGGAGCATACCGAAGATCCCGATCGGCTCGGCCATATCTATGAACGGCTGACCACGATCGACGCCTATACCGCCCCCGCGCGCGCCGCCCGCATCCTCGTCGGCCTCGGTTTCGACGAGGAAATGCAGGGCCGTCCGCTCGACAGCTATTCGGGTGGCTGGAAGATGCGCGTTGCCTTGGCGGCGCTGCTCTTCTCCAACCCGGATCTGCTGCTGCTCGACGAACCGTCGAACCATCTCGATCTCGAAGCGACCTTGTGGCTGGAGAATTTCCTCAAGGCCTATCGCGGCACCGTGGTCATCATCAGCCATGAGCGCGACCTGCTCAACAATGTGGTCGACTTCATCCTTCATCTGGAGGGTGGCAAGGTCACCCTCTATCCCGGCGGCTATGACGCGTTCGAGCGTCAGCGCGCCGAGCGGCTGGCCCAGCAGGAAGCGGCGCGCGCCAAGCAGCAGGCCGAGCGCGAGAAGCTGCAGGATTATGTCGCCCGCAACTCCGCCCGCGCCTCGACCGCCAAGCAGGCCCAGTCGCGCGCCAAGGCGCTGGCCAAGATGCAGCCCATTGCCGCCGCGATCGAAGACCCCAGCCTGCATTTCGGTTTCCCCAGCCCCGCCGAACTGCGCCCGCCGCTCATCACCATGGACATGGCCTCGGTCGGCTATGACGACACGCCGATCCTGCGCCGCGTCAATCTGCGCATCGATCCCGATGATCGCCTCGCGCTGCTCGGCCGCAACGGCAACGGCAAGACCACGCTGGCCCGCCTGATCGCGGCGCAGCTGGCACCGATGGAAGGCGCGATGACCACATCGGCCAAGATGAATGTCGGCTATTTCACCCAATATCAGGTGGAGGAACTGGACGTCACCGACACGCCGCTGGAGCATATGACCCGCGTCATGAAGGGCGCGACGCCCGGTGCGGTGCGTGCCCAGCTTGGCCGTTTCGGTTTTTCGGGCGAGCGCGCGACGCAGAAGGTCGGCTCCATGTCGGGTGGCGAGCGCGCGCGTCTGGCGCTGGCGCTCATCACCCGCGATGCGCCGCACCTGCTGATCCTCGACGAACCGACCAACCATCTGGACGTCGACAGCCGCGAGGCGCTGGTGCAGGCGCTCAACGAATATTCGGGCGCCGTCGTCATCGTCTCGCACGACCGCCACATGATCGAACTGGTCGCCGACCGGCTGGTGCTGGTCGACAATGGCACGGCCCAGCCGTTCGACGGCAGCCTGGACGATTATACCGACATCATCCTGCGCAAGGCAGACGGCAATCCGTCGGGCGGTGACGCGCCCAAGGTCGACCGCAAGGCGGACAAGAAGGCCGCCGCCGAATGGCGCGAGAAGCAGAAGACGCTCAAGAACGCGGTCAACAAGGCCGAGCGCGAGATGACGACGCTGATTGCCGAGCGCAAGCGCATCGACGCCGTGCTGTCCGATCCCAAGAGCGCAACCGGGGCCGAGGCGAAGATGACCACCAGCGAATTGATGGTGAAGCGCGCATCGGTCGAGAAGAAGCTGGAAGCGGCCGAAGAGGTCTGGATGGAAGCCGGCGCGGCGCTCGAGGCGGGCTGATTCTTCGGCTTTAGACCCCGATTCACGCCATCGGTGAAAGCGCGGAGCGCGTTCACCTCAGACGATCAGGGGCTAGAAGGTGAGCGGTGGCGCGCCCGCTTCGTGGGAGCGGGTGCGGATCACGATCTGCCAGGCCGCGATGAACAGGGCGGCGATCACCGGTCCGATGACGATGCCGTTGAAGCCGAACAGTTGCAGCCCGCCCAACGTCGTGATCAGCACCACATAGTCGGGGATGCGGGTGTCGCGGCCGACCAGGATCGGGCGCAGCAGATTGTCGACCATGCCGATCACGAACATGCCGCAGAAGATCAGGATCAGCCCCTTCCAGATCGCGCCGGTCGCCAGCAGGTAGATCGCCACCGGCGCCCAGATGAGGCCGGTGCCGACGGCCGGCAGCAGCGAGAAGAAGCCCATCATCACGCCCCACAGCAGCGCGCCGGAAATGCCCAGTGCGCCAAACACCAGTCCGCCGATCAGCCCCTGCAATATGGCGACGACGATGCTGCCCTTGATGGTGGCGCGGATGACGATGACGAATTGCCGCATCAGCGCGCGGCGATGCAGCACCCGCAGCGGCGCGGCGCGGTCCAGCTTGCGCGCCAGGTCGAGCCCGTCGCGCAGCAGGAAGAAGGTGAGATAGAGCATCACCGTCAGCGCGATGATGAAGCTGAAGGCGCTCTGGCCGATCAGGAAGGCCTGGGCCGCGACGGTGCGGAAACTGGCGGTCAGGCCGTCGGTCAGCAGCCGCTGGACCGCCGCGAAATTGGATATGCCCAGCCGCCGCAGGCCGATCGACGCCCAGTCGGGCAGCGCCGCCTGGAACTGCGCGAACATGTGGGGAATGTTGATCTTCCCCACATTGATCTGGCCGTAGAGCGCGGTCGCTTCCTGTACCAGCGCGATCGACAGGATGATGGCCGGCACGATCACGATCGCGATGATCAGCAACAGCGTCAGCAGGGCTGCACTGTTGCGATGGCCGGGGATCAGCTTGAGCAGTCCCTGGTTCACCGGAATGAACAGGATGGCGACGATCACGCCCCAGAGGATCGCCCCGAAGAAGGGCTCGACCACCAGCGCGAAGGCGATGGAAACCAGCACCACCAGGGCGACGAACACCCCATCCTCAATCTGCGTTCGGCGATGCCGGCTCTGTCGTTCCATGTCCTCTTCTTGGCAGAAACCGTTACGTTAATCCATGCGTCGCATGGTCTTATTGCGCCTTGGCGTCGAAGTTGAAGGTCACCATCACTTTGGGATCCAGGCCGGTGCTGCTGTCGCCATTGCCCACGCCAAAGGGCAGGCGGGCGACGCTGGCCGATCCGCTGACCTTGCGGTTCTTGCCGCTGCCCGACAGGGTGAAGCGGATCGCCTGCGGCTTGGCCACGCCCTTCAGCGTCAGCGTGCCATGGGCGCGATAGGCGTTGATGCCGCTCTTCTCCGCACCCTTGGCCACGAAGGTCGCGGTCGGGTGGGCAGCGCTGCCGAAGAATTCGTCGCCCGGCAGCATGCCGTCCTTGTAGGCGTCGCCGACGCTGGCCGATGCCATGTCGATCGTCACCTTGATGTCGGCGCTTTCGGGATGGTCGGGGTCCATCACGATCTTCGCGGTCCATTTCGAGAAACTGCCGCTGATCGTCTCGCCGCTGTTGCCGACCGCAAAGCCGATCTTACCGCCGGGTTGCACGGCCCATGCGGGCGGCGGGCCGGCAGGTTCTTCGGTGACGGCGGCGGTTTCGTTCGCAGCCGGGGCGGCGGCATTGTCGCTCGCATTGCTGGCGGCTTCGACGGCATTGTCTTCGGCCGGCGCCTCTTCCGCTTCGACGGCGTTGGCGGCGGGGGCTTGCGGTGCGGCCGGCGCAGAACCCGGCAGGATCGCCCGGCCCAGCAGGAAGCCGACGAGGATCAGCGCAGGCAGGCCGATCAGCAACGCGGTCGAGCGGCCCGGCACCATCCGCCAGATCAGCCCGTCGCGCATCAGCACATGGTGGCGCAGAGCACCCGCGACATGAAGCGCGACCAGCGCGATGCCGATCCAGGCGAGCAGGCTATGACCGCCTTCGGCCAGACCATGGCTCGCCATCGGCAGCGGCAGATGGGGCAGGGGAATGACGCCGAAGAACAGGGTCGGCACCTTGACCTTGGCGGTCGAAACCAGCGCCCAGCCGGTCAGCGGCGCGCCCAGCATGAAGGCATAGAGGCCGACATGGACGCCGGAAGCGAGCGCGCCCTGCCAGCCGCCCTCCAGCTTGGCCGGGCGCGGCTTCCACCAGCGCACGGCGATGCGCAGCAGGGTCAGCAGCAGCACGGTGATGCCGATCGACTTGTGCAACTGGAACAGCGCAAAGCCGCGCGCGCCCAAACTGCCCAGCGCCCAGCCGACGGCAATCTGGAAGGCGAGCAGGGCGGCGATCGCCCAGTGCAAGGTGATGGCGGCCAGGCTGTAACGCTGCGGCATATGGACTACCCCGAAAATGACCCTGTTGGATTGGGCGCGAAATTATGTCGCGGAGGTAATGAAGTCCATCGTCGCAGCCGGAAACGATCCGTTGCCGGGTGGTTCAGCGCAGGTCGATCGGGGCCGCCTCCGCGTCGGGGAGGCTGGCGCCCATTGCCTTGGCCAAAGTGGGCGCGATCGCGCGCATGTCGATCAGGCCCAGATCCTTGCCCGGCTTCACCCCCGGTCCCATCGCCATGAAGGTGGCGCGCAGATTGGCCGGGCCGGGGAAATAGCCGTGCATGCCCTTGACCGGTGTCGGCGCGACCAGCGGCGCATTGGCGCCCCGGAAGATGTCGGTGACGAAGCCGGGCTTGAGGTTGATCGTGAAGCTGGCCTGCGGATTGCCGCCGAGCTTCGCCATCGCCGCCCGGTCGACGATGCGGTCGATGCCGTTGGCGGGGTTGGCGGCCAGTTTGTCGAGAAGCGCCTTCACCTTGTCGGCCAGCATCTGGTCATCGGGCCGGGCCAGCATGATCGCGGCCGACCCGCCGCCGATCCAGGGCATGGCCTGCCAGGAGGCGACCTTGCCGTCCGCGCCCAGAGTGATGAGGCCGGCGTCGATGAAGGGGCGAAACAGGTTGAGGCCGCTGTGCGTCGCCTCGAACCCATGGTCGCTGACCAGCGCGATCAGCGCATCGGGATGGGCCTTGCGCTCGGCCGCGATCAGGTCGCCGACGATCGCGTCGATCTTTTCCAGCACGGCCTTGGCGGCCGGCGTATCCGGGCCGCTGCCATGCTGCTCATGGTCGAGCGCGGTGAGGTAGACGGTCAGGAAGTCGGGCTGGTGCGCGGCGATCAGGGCGGTGGCGAACCGGCCCCTGTTCTGGTCGCCGGACAGGCTCTCGTCGATCCCCATGGCATAGGGCTGGCCGACTGCCCGCTCCAGCTCCGCCTTCAAGCCCGGCGTCGCCAGCGCGTCCAGCAACTGCGCGTCGTCAGCATGGCCGGTGCGCCAGATTTGCGGCAGGTTCCAGCGGACGCCCCTCGCGGCGACGCTGACCGGCCAGTGGACATTGCCGGTGGACAGCCCGGCTTTTGCTGCTGCATCCCATAGCATCGGCACCTTCACATCCTGCGCATACCAATACCAGCCGCCCTGGTTGATCTGCATCGGATCGAAGCTGTTGTTGCTGACGATGCCATGCTTGCCCGGCGACACGCCGGTCATCAGCGTCGTATGGCTGGGATAGGTCAGCGTCGGCAACACGCCGGTGACGCCCGATGCATGGGCGCCATCGGTCAGGAAACGGCGCAGATTGGGCAGGGCAAGGCCGCGCTTGTCCGCCTCCAGCACGTCGCCGGGGCGCAGCCCGTCGATCGAGATCAGCAGGACCGGTTCCGCCAGCGCCGGGAGCGGCGCCAGCGCGAACAGGGCGGAGGCAAGCAGCGCGGCCTTGTTCATCTTAGAAACCCGCCTTGAGGGTGACGAAGAATTGCTGCGGCGCGCCGATCAGCAGCGTCTGCGCGTCGCCGCTATTGCCAAAGCCGCCCGATCCGATCGTGCTGATATATTTCTTGTCGAACAGGTTGCTGGCGTTGAGCTGCACTTCGATCTGGTCGGTGATGCGATAGCCGATCGAGGCGTCCACGATCACCCGGCCATCGACCGACGCATCGTTGGTATAGCTGTAATAGCGCTTCGACATATAGTTGGCGCCGATCCGGCCGAACAGCGGCCCCTGGTCATAATTGAGTTCGCCGCGCAGCAGATGCTTGGGGCTGTCGACCACGGTCTTGCCCTTGATCGCCGCGACCAGCGTGCCGTCCGAGCTGTTGAGCACATCGTCGCGATAGGTGGCGTCGGTGTAGCTGTAGCTGGCATAGAGGCCGAAGCCCTGACCCAGGGTCAGGTTACCCGCCGCCTCGATGCCGACGGCGCGGACATTGCCGACATTCTGCAGCGCGGAGGCGAGACCCAGGATCGGGCTGCCGACCTGCACCGCCAGCAGGCGGTTGCGGAAATTGACCACATAGGCGCCCAGCGTGCCGTTGAAGCGCGAACTATTGTAGCGCAGGCCCAGCTCGTACGTGTCCGAGCTTTCCGGCTTCAGGTCGTCGCGGATCTGGTCGAAGCCGGCCTGGTTGGTGGAGAAGGGACCGGTGGTGGTGGCGCTGGCAAAGGCCTTGGTCACCTGGGTGAAGCCACCGAAGATTTCCGCCTCGGGGCTCAGTTCGACGGCGAAGCCGGCATGGGGCTGGAACCAGTCCTCGGCCTTGATCTTGCCCTCGGGGAAGCTGCTCGACACGACCGCCTCGGCCTCGTTGGTGACCTTGAAGCCCTTCCAGCCCAGGTTGATCGTCAGCATGCCGAGGTCGATCTTGTCGCGGACATAATATTGGATCGTGTCGGTGGTGAAATCGAATTCCCACTGGGTCGCGAACGGGTTCTTGGGATAGTCGCGGAAGGACAGGCCCGCCTCGGTGCGGCTCTTGAACGCATAGAAGCGGCGGGCCTGGTTGAACTTGTTATTCTCGTACCAGGCGCCGGCTTCCAGCGTCTGGACGCCGATCGTCGCATCGACGCTGCCGAACGCGCCGATCCGGTCCATGTCATATTCGGTGGTGCGGATCGACAGCGGCGAACCGCCGGTGGGGCTGGGGACGGACGGCGTCGCCCACAGGCCCATGCCGCTGTTGTTGTGGTAATAGCCCTTGATCTTGAAATTGGCATGATCGCCCAGCGGCGTGCTGTAGCCGATCGCGCCCAGCCAGTCCTCGCGCAGGCCGGCGGCGTCATAATAGGCGTCCCACACCGACGTCACATTGTCGGGATAGACGGTGCCGGCGGCGGCGTTGCTGACCGGCGCGCCGGTCTCGCCGCGATTATTGCCGATGTCGGCATAGAGAACCGCCTTGGCATAGTCGGGCGAGGTATTGTCCCATTTCCAGCCCAGGCGGTTGATCATGTCCATCGACATGTCCTGATAATCCTGTTCGCGGCGGTCCGAATAGCTGAGCCAGCCATCCAGCTTGCCGTCGCCGACCGGGACCACGACCTTGGCATTGACCATATGCTGGTCCTGCGTGCCCTGGCCCTTCCACTTGTCGGTCGAGCCATAGGCGTAGGAGACATAGCCGCGGATACCGTCGGCGCTGCCCATGTTCAGCCGGGCAAAGGCGCGCCAGGTCTCGTCGCTGCCATAGGTGAGGTTGCCCTGCGCGCCCAGCGCATCGGCCGGGTCGATCGAGAAGGTCTCGATCGTGCCGCCCAGATTGCCGGTCGACTGTGTGCCGAGCGAGCCGGAGCCCTGCGACACGCGGACGGTGCCGATATTCTCGCTGCTGATGGCGCGGGTGATGTGCAGGCCGTTATGATTGCCATAGCTCATGTCGCCCAGCGGAATGCCGTCGAAGGTGAAGCCAAGCTGGTTCTGGTTGAAGCTGCGGATGCTGACGCGCTGCGACCATTCATAGCTGCCAAACGGATCGGACGACTGGAAATTGACGCTGGGCAGCTTCTCGATAGCTTTGAGCGCATTGGTGCCGGGCGTCAGGGTGACGAGGTCGCGGGTGGTGATTTCCTGGACCTGGCGGGTTTCGCCCCGGCCAAAGACGATGATGCCGGCACTGTCCGCATCGGCCGCGGCATCGGCGGGCGCCATGTCCTGGGCAAAGGCGGGTGCGGCGATGTAGGCGGTCGAAGCGAGCAGCAGGCTGAGTGCGTGGCGCATGGTGAAATCCCCCAATCGGATGTGATTGGCGGGCGCTCTAGGCTGGGCATGTTGCACTGCAATGTGACTATCGCGACGCTGCGGCGTCAGTTTCGTGACAATATCGTTATGATTTTGTCTGTGTCATAAAGGTCGCAGTCGCGGCATTTTCGCCGCGAACATTGCATCGCAAGATCGCTGGGCTAAGAGCGAAAAAAACAATTTCAAGGAAAGCAGGACATGGCCAAACCCGAATCCTGGCGGTTCAGTCCCGACGCATATCGCTTCATCACGAGCATCGATACGCGTTTCCAGGATCTCGATACCATGGGCCACATCAACAATGTGGCCATTTCCGGTATCTTTGAAACGGCCCGTATCCGCTTTCATCACCATATGGGCCGCCACCCGCAGGAACAGGGCGTGCGCTGGCTGGTGGCCAATGTGAACCTCAACTTCATCGAGGAATCGCATTTCCCCTATCCGTTCGAGGTCCATTGCGCGATCGGTCATATCGGCCGCACCAGCTGGACGATCAGCTCGGCCGGCTTCCAGAAGGGCGTGTGCGTCGCCACGTGCGACACCACGGTCGTCACCCATGGCGCCGAAGGCCGACGCTCGATCGACGACACGCTGCGCGAAGCGATGGAACTCAACTTCATCCGCAAGCCGGCGGAATAAATATCGGCGCGCCGTCAGGCGAAGCCGTGCATCCGGCGGGACCATTGGAAGGCCAGCACCGCCCCCTTGGCGGGCTGGATCATCGCCAGCGCCAATATCGCCGCCAGCGTCGGCCATAGCACTGCCTGCCAGCCCATTGGGATGGCCAGCGCGGCATTGACCTCGATCATCAGCGGCACCAGCAGATGGCCGAGCAGCAGGATGACGATATAGGCCGGGAAATCATCGGCCCGATGTCCATCCCAGCGCTGACCGCAATGGCTGCACGCCGACACCGGTTTCAGGAAGCGCGCGAACAGCCTGCCCTCGCCACAGGCCGGGCAGCGGCTGCGCAGTCCCAGCAGCAAGGCCGGTTTGAACGGACGCGGTTCGCTGGTCGGGGCAGGGGACTGGTCGGACATGATCCCTGTCTAGGCCAGCTTTGCCCCACCGGGCAATCATGCTGCCGCCTGCATCGCTCTTTCGTACGCGCCAAAGCCTGTTAAGAGGACGCCATGCGCCTGCCTGGTCCCACCGAAGCCTTTGCCCTGTTCGACGATGCGCGCGTCCAGGGGGCAGCGCCCGCGCGTCTGTATCGCGATCCGGTGTCGGTCATCGCGGCCTGGCGGATGGAGGAGGTGCAGCCCGCGCTCGACCGCATTGCCGAAGCGCGCGAGGCCGGTCTGCATGCCGCCGGCTATATCAGCTATGAAGCCGGGCTGGCGCTGGAGGAACGGCTGGCGCCGATTGCGCACCGTCCGCCCAAGGGCGGGCCGCAGGCCATGCCCCTGCTCTGGTTCGGCCTGTTCGAGGGCTGCCGCTTCATCCCGGCCGATGGCGTCGCGGACCTGCTGCCCGATCCTGCGGCGGTCAGCGTCGATGCGCCCTGGCCGCTCGTCAGCGAAGCCGATTATCGCGCGCAGTTCGACCAGGTGCAGGAACTGATCCGCGCCGGCGACATCTATCAGGTCAATCTGACCTTCCCGTGCGAATTGCGCTTTGCCGGCGATCCGATGGCGCTCTATGCAGCGCTGCGCCCGCGCGCGCAGGCCGGCTATGGCGGCGTCATCAATATCGGCGGGCATCAGATATTGTCCTTTTCGCCCGAACTTTTCTTCACCCAGGTGCGCGGGCAACTCACCGCGCGGCCGATGAAGGGCACCGCCGTGCGCGATCATGATCCGGACCGGGATGCCGCCCTGGCGACCGATCTGGCGCGCGATGCCAAGCAGCGCGCGGAAAATCTAATGATCGTCGACCTGCTGCGCAACGATCTGTCACGGGTGGCGCGGGCCGGATCGGTCATAGTCCCCGACCTGTTCAAGGTCGAAACCTATCCGACCGTCCACCAGATGGTCTCCACCATTCGCGGCCGCGTGCTGCCGGGGCTGGCGCCGGTCGACGTGTTGCGCGTGCTTTTTCCCTGCGGATCGATCACCGGCGCGCCCAAGGTGCGGGCGATGGAGATCATCGACATGGTCGAGCCTTTTGCGCGCGGCGTCTACACTGGCGCCATGGGCTGGATGGATCCGGCGGGGGACGCGGCTTTCAATGTTGCCATTCGCACCATTTGCGTCGAAGAAGGAAGCGGTATCGGTCGCCTGGGCCTGGGTTCCGGCATCGTTGCGGATTCGGATGCGTCGGCCGAATGGGCGGAATGCCTGGCCAAGGGGCGCTTCCTGTCGCTGGGATGAAAGATGATTGCAGTGGGGCGTGAATAGGTTCGATGTCGGTGGCTGACGGACGATATGATCTGCTCGAGACCATGGCCTTCGATCCGCATGAGGGCGTGCGTCTGCTGGAACTGCATCTGGGCCGGCTGAAGGACAGCGCGCAGGCGCTGGGCTTCGCCTTCGACCGCCACAGCGTGCGCAACGAGCTTCAGGCCGCCACTTTCCGCCTGCGCGAACTCAGTCGCGTGCGGCTGCTGGTATCGCGCCAGGGCTCGGTGTCGATCGAGGTGCGCGAACATCGCACCTGGCCCAAGGCGATCATGCAGGTGAAGGTCGTGCCCCGGCTCGCCGCCGCCACGGATCCGCGGCTGGAGCACAAGACCACCGACCGTTCCCTCTATCGTGACGCGCTGCAGCGCGGCGGCACCTATGAGGTGCTGATGACCGACGAGCAGGGCTATCTGACCGAAGGCTGCTTCTCCTCCATCTTCGTGGAACGGGGCGACAAGCTGGTGACGCCGCCGGCCTCGCGCGGGCTGCTGCGCGGAATCCTGCGCCAGAGCCTGCTCGACATGGGCGAGGCGGTGGAGGGCGACCTGCGCATCCATGATCTGGAGCGCGGCTTCTTCATCGGCAATGCGTCGCGCGGGATGGTCGCGGCCTCGCTCGTCCGATAGTTTTCCTAGGACGGTGACAAGCCAATAACCGGCAACTGGCGGTTGCTCCGGCGTCCTTTGCGCACTAAGGACCGCCGCGTCTGCCTGTGCGGCGGACGAGGAGATCATAGTATTTTTTGTCGCGATGCCGTCGAACGCGGACGCTTTTGTCCGTCTGGGCATCGCTCTGGAGAAAGATCATTGCCATGAGCCAGACTTCCGCAGCCCTCGGTCGCATCCAGCCCTCCGCCACCCTGGCGATGAGCGCGCGCGTGAATGCCCTTAAAGCCGAAGGCGTGGACGTTATTGGTCTTTCGGCCGGCGAACCCGATTTCGACACCCCCGATTTCGTGAAAGAGGCGGGGATCGAGGCCATTCGCAAGAATCTGACCCGCTACACCGATGTCGACGGCACCGCCGACGTCAAGGAAGCCGTCGCCTTCAAGTTCAAGCGCGACAATGGTCTCATCTACAAGCGCAGCCAGATCAGCGTGAACTCGGGCGGCAAGCACACCCTGTTCAACGCGCTGGTCGCGACCGTCGACGTGGGCGATGAAGTCATCATCCCGGCGCCCTATTGGGTCAGCTATCCCGACATCGTGAACTTTGCCGGCGGCACGCCCGTGTTCATCGAAGGGCCGGCCAGCCAGGGCTACAAGATCACCCCGGCCCAGCTCGACGCCGCGATCACCCCGCGCACCAAGTGGGTGATGCTCAATTCGCCGTCCAACCCGTCGGGAGCCGCCTATTCGGCGACCGAACTCAAGGCGCTGGGCGAGGTGCTGCTGCGTCACCCGCATGTGCTGGTGATGACCGACGACATGTATGAGCATGTCTGGTACGCGCCGACCCCCTTCGCCACCATCGCCCAGGTCTGCCCGGACCTTTATGACCGCACCCTGACGGTCAATGGCTGTTCCAAGGCCTTCTCGATGACCGGCTGGCGCATCGGTTTCGCCGGCGGTCCCGAATGGATCATCAAGGCCATGGGCAAGCTGCAGTCGCAGTCGACCAGCAACCCCTGCTCGATCAGCCAGGCCGCGGCCGTGGCCGCGCTGACCGGCCCGCAGGATTTCCTGGAAGAGCGCAATGCCGCCTTCAAGAAGCGCCGCGACATGGTCGTCGCCATGCTGAACGACGCGCCGGGCCTCGACTGCCCGACCCCCGAAGGCGCCTTCTATGTCTATCCCGACGCCAGCGGCGTGATCGGCAAGGTGACGCCTAAGGGCCAGCGGATCGACAGCGACGAAGCGCTGATCGGCTATTTCCTCGACGAAGCGAAGGTCGCGGCCGTCCATGGCGCCGCCTTCGGCCTCTCGCCGGCCTTCCGCATCAGCTATGCGACCTCGGAAGAGGTGCTCAAGACCGCCTGCGTGCGCATCCAGGAAGCCTGCGCAGCGCTGAAATAAGCGCCGGCCGTTGATTATCGGCCTGCAATAAGCTCTTGAAAATCCGGTCGCGATACTGTCTATCGCGGCCGGATTTTTCCATTGTCTCAAAAAATGAAACGGTCTTTTTCGCACTGCAGCGTCTTGTGATTGACGCCGCAGGCGCTATATGCCCGTTGCGTAAAGAAACTTATGTGCGGTGGCATTTCGTCGCTCCGCTCCTGTTCTTGGTCGAAAGCCGCTGTCCGGCGCGATCATGTTCAGACAGGGGCAAGGCGCAATGTCCTACCGGGCGACGATCGCGAAGATATCGCGACAGAAAGGCTTGGCCATGTTGGCGTTTTTGAAATCCGAACTGTTCTTCCGCTTCCTGGGTGGCTTTGCCATCGGGGCGGTCGCGATGTTCGCGCTTCAGCCCAATAATGAGCCGCCGGCGTTGACCTCGACCGCGATCGCGTCAACCGCGACCCCTGTCGGCAGTGCGGCGCTCTAAGGGCCTTTTCCTACCAGCTCTTGCGGCGCTCGCCGCCGCGTCTTCCCCATTGCATGCCGAACCTGCCGTCCCCGCGCCGATTCCGGCGCTGGATGCGCAGCCGACCCGGTCGCTGGAAACCGCGATCTTTGCGGGCGGCTGCTATTGGGGTGTCGAGGGCGTCTTTTCCCATGTGAAGGGCGTCAGGCTCGCCGTGGCCGGATTCGCTGGCGGTCCGCGTGATCGCAAGGTCGATTATGACATGGTCAGCGGCGGCGATACCGGTTTCGCCGAGTCGGTCCGGGTCACCTATGATCCGAAGATCGTCAGCTATGGCACGCTGCTGCGCATCTTCTTCTCGGTCATCACCGATCCTACCACGCTCAATTATCAGCGGCCCGACAGCGGCACCCAATATCGCAGCGCACTCTTCCCGCTCAATGCCGAGCAGGATCGGGCGGCGCGCGCCTATCTGGCGCAGTTGCAGAAAGCCGGGCTGTGGCGCGACCCGATCGTGACGAAGGTTGAACCCTTCACCGGCTTCCAGGATGCCGGGGCCGATCATCAGGACTTCATGGCCCGCTATCCCTATCATCCCTATATCCAGCGCTGGGACATGCCCAAGCTCAAGGCGTTCCGCGCCATGTATCCCACGCTCTACCGCGCGGTTCCGGCCGCCTGATCGTGCTGACGCTGGCCGATGGCGACGTGGCAGGCTAAGCCCCTTTCATCGCCGCCAAGGGAGTCCCCTCATGTCCGACATCACCGGCCTGCACCTTCTCTCTACCCTCGCGCCCGATGGCCGCCTGACCGTATCGCTGGCGGAGCAGAGCCTGCCAGCGCCGACCGGATCTCAGGTCGTGCTGCGGGTCGAGGCGGCACCGATCAATCCTTCCGATCTCGGGTTGCTGCTGGGGTCGGCCGATGTCGACCATGCCGAATATGGCGATGGCTATCTGGTGGCGCAGATGCCCGAGGCAGTGATGCGGGCCATGGCCTCGCGCCTGGGCGAAGCGATGCCGGTCGGCAATGAAGGGGCTGGCACGGTGATCGCAGCGGGCGAAGCGCCGGAGGCGCAGGCGTTGCTCGGCAAACTTGTCACCTGCGTGCCGGGCGGCATGTACGCCCAATATCGACTGGTCGACGCGCGCGCCTGCATGGTCTTGCCGGACGATGCCACGGCGGAGCAGGGGGCATCGGCCTTCGTCAATCCGATGACCGCGCTCGGCTTTGTCGAAACCATGCGGGCAGAGGGGCACAAGGCGCTGGTCCATACTGCGGCCGCCTCCAATCTTGGCCAGATGCTCGTCAAAATCTGCCAGGCGGACGACATCCCGCTGGTCAATATCGTCCGCAGCCCGGCGCAGGTTGCGCTGCTGCGCGATCTGGGCGCGCGCCATGTGCTCGACAGCACGGCCGATGATTTTGCCGAACGGCTGGTCGCCGCTCTGACCGAAACGGGGGCGACCATCGCCTTTGACGCGATCGGCGGCGGATCGCTGGTCAGCCGGATATTGGGCGCGATGGAGCAGGTGGCGAGTGCGGGCGCCACCTATAGCCGCTATGGCTCCGCCACCATGAAGCAGGCCTATATCTATGGCGCGCTTGACCTGTCGCCGACCTTGTTGACCCGCAACTTCGGCTTCAGCTGGCGGGTGGGTGGCTGGCTGCTCTCGCCCTTCCTGGCGCAGGCGGGGGCAGAAACGGTGGAGCGGATGCGCGCCCGCGTGCGCGACAATCTCACCGGCCTCTTCGCCAGCCACTACAAGGCGCGCCTGTCGCTCAGGGATGCGCTGACGCGCGACGCGGTGCTGGCCTATAATGCCCGGCGCACCGGCGAGAAATATCTGATCGTGCCGAACCCGGCCTGAGCCCTTATATGCACCCATCAAGGAGTGGCCGACGCCAATGACCATTCGGGATGCCGGCCCGGCCGATGCGCCGGCCATCGCGGCCATCTATAATGACGCGGTCGTCAACACGACGGCGATCTGGAACGATCATCAGGTGGATGCCGCCAATCGCCTCGCCTGGCTGACGGAGCGGCGGGGGCAGGGCTATCCCGTGCTGGTCGCGGTCGATGCGCTGGGCGGCGTGGTCGGCTATGCCTCCTTTGGCGACTGGCGCGCCTGGGATGGCTATCGCAACACGGTCGAACATTCGGTCTATGTCCGCGCAGATCAGCGCGGGGCGGGAATAGGCAAGGCGCTGATGCTGGCCCTGATCGATCGTGCCCGCGCGATCGGCAAGCATGTCATGGTCGCCGGCATAGAGGCCGGCAATATCGGGTCGATCCGGTTGCACGAGCAACTGGGCTTCACCCAGGTCGGCCTGTTGCCGCAGGTCGGCATGAAATTCGGCCGGTGGCTCGACCTGACCTTCCTGCAATTGACGCTGGATGCGCGCGCCACGCCCGACACGCACTTGGCCGACTAAAGGCGGCTGGACAATCCGGATGGTCAGCAAACGACCATCTCCCGTCATTGCGAGCGTAGCGAAGCAATCCACCGGCGCGAGATGGATTGCTTCGCTACGCTCGCAATGACGATGTCGGATTTTAGCGGCTAACGACCATTTTTCGACGTTCAACGCCTGGCGTTAGAACAGCAGAGATGGGCCGAGAGCGGAATGGCTGCTTATCCGCTGAAATAGGCAAATAGCTGTCCGTCACCTTCAGGTGTGGCGCATCGCTCGAGAGCGAATTTTTCTGCGAGTCGCACAACACCCCACTCCGCATCATTTTAATGTCCTCTTCAACGCACAATCGAGTCCGGCCCCTGGTCCTCTCAACTGGGGCAGCGCGAGGGGCTTCATCATCTTGCGAGACTGCCCCGGGGCCTGTAGGGCATATTGAGGTCAGGGGGAAATATCGTGAATATTCTGAGGGCTGCGATTGCAGCAAGCATGTTGGCGCTGGTCAGTTGCGGTGGCGGTGACGATTCGAGCGCAGGCTCGCCAATGCCTGCGCCTACGCCGACCCCAACCCCCACACCGTCTCCAACGCCGACGCCTACCCCCTCGGCCTATGTGATTCCGGATTATAACAGCGATTTCTCGTTAACGTCGACGCTCGGCTACGACGTTAACTTCGTAGAGGTCACCAACGCCGGGCTGATCGACCAATATTTCGCCTCCGGTGCACTGCTTGCCGATGGAAAGGTAAGCATGATGGCCTACAGCCGTAACCCCGAACGGGCGGACTTCAGCTATGATCTCATATCCGCAAGCTACACGGCAGCAGATCGCGTACCCGGCTTGTCGTACATCATGTTCCAGAAGGGGAAGGAATATCTCACTCCCGGACTGCTTGGGAACACGCCCGCCCGCTATGTGACGACGGCCCTGCGACGCACGCAAACGACGAACACCACGCCGTCCGGCGTTTCGTCCCCAGGTTATAATTACCAGCTCGCACTTTATGGCACTCCCTCCTCTACCCTTGATCCGATGCCTGATTTTCTCGGTTGGTCGGGGCTCGTGATCGTTCGCGGCGGTATCCCCGGCACGCAGGCACAAAGCATTGCACAGGTAGGGGGCGGCGCCAGCCAGGTCGACTGGTCCTTCACCCCGTCGGCCGACAGGCTGTCTGGCTCCATTCCCCTCTACGTCGTGACTGGAAACAATCAAACCCAACACGGCTTGTTGCTGGCGGAGGGCAAATTCAACCGGGCCACCAATAGTGTGAGCGGTACGCTCGTCGATCAGATGAACGGATACAGAGGTAGTTTCAGAGGGCAGGTCTTTGGCCCAAATCGCGCAGAATTGGCACTAATATTCGCTTTCTCACGGGAAAGCGATCATTCGCAATATTACGGCCATTATATTGGTAGATAGAGTTTCAATGGGCCAGGGGAAAGCGCTGGCGAGCCTGCCTAATGGCGCTACATCACCGACAATATCTTCGAAAGGCAGGTCTGCAACCCCGCCTAGCAGAAACGGACGCCCTGAAGGCATTGCCATCGCAGCGCTGCTGCGACGCCGGCCTTTCACAGCCGCCTTCTATTAGCTAACTTCATTAGCTGACAGTCCAGGCCTCGGAGCGAAAAAATGGCCACCGGACGGCGATAAGGAGCGCATGGTGGGATTGCTACGCTCGCGCGTTGCAGTCCTTCCGTGCCACCGGTTTGGGCAGCCGCCCTGTCTAGCGCGACATGAAGCAATCCACGGCATCGCCACGAATGGGCGATACTCCAAAGCCGGAAGCTGACTTGAATATCAAAGCGAAATCGCCGTCAGGGTCAGGATCATAAGCGAGGAAGATACCGTCATCCTCAGCGACAATGACAACCCGCCTTGGCACCGGCTTGGGGATGCTTCCGGGGAAACTCCCGTCTCCCTCAATCTCGACGAAATAAGGCTCGATCAAAGCCGCTCTCATCTCATCTAGTTGCTGCGTAAACCATGCGGCAGGGAGTGCCTCTCCTTGCTGGTCAGGACGCGGATTCGGTACAATGAAAGTTTCGATTTCCGTCACCACCAGCTGGCTGACATCAGCAAGAAAAATATGCGCGTCCATATTCTGGAATGTTAGCCGACGGCGCTGCGGTAGCAAGGTCCGCTCTCTGGCGCGTAGATTCTGCCCTCGAGCGACCGACAAGGGCGCGTTGCTGACGTCGGCATTTCAATGCTTCAATGTCTCTTACCCACCCAAAGTCGCCCTTCCTTCTTTGCCCTCCGCGCTCTTCGCGGCTCCGCGCAAAAAATGAATTACGCGGAACCGCGAAGAACGCGGAGAAAGGGGTATGAAGGACAGGAAAACAGCCTGGCGCTTAGCCAGCCTCTTGCCGTCATCCAAAGCATCACCGCTTCATCGAGAGAATTCGTGCAATTTCTGGGCGAGTGTATTTTTCGCTCGGTTCAACGTCACCGTCTCCATCCCGCCTATATTCCCCGCTATCAAAAGCGTTGTAGATGTCAAAAAATAAATCTGACCAATTACTCAAAGGGTCGTCGGTCATCGCGAGGAAGAGATTGTTGATAATCCAGTCCGCTGGCCCGTAATCGATTTCTCTCTGCGCATATCTTGCTGCTACATCGAGGGCTAACCGCTCGGTAAGCTCAACTTCCGATATATTGGCATCGGCGCTCCACTGACGAATTTGTTGGTATTTCATGTCGATCGGCGTCCGTCCCGTCTGGACGAGCAGAGTCGAATGGTCATCAAGTAACTCTGAAATGATTTCTGTGTGCAACATATGCTCATATCTCGTCTGTGCTCGCAGAACATTCAACAGGCTTGGCGTGGAATGGATTGCAAGCGGAACGGCAGCAAACGCCCCTGTGCGAGCAAATGCCGACAGTCCCCAACTACCCCTGATCGCCGTCCATCGGCCCGACTTGCGCCAGGCGTTCCCGAAAGTGCCCCGGCGCGAAGGTGCCCATCCCGATCATTTGGCGAGCGTCGAATTTGTTCATGCGGCCTGATGCAAGCGCGCCGACAAGCTCTTCGCCATCGAGCGATTTGTTTCAATGCGGCTGTGCCTGCGCGTTTATGTCGTGGCCTGGGAGCGCTCGATATGCAGCACTGGCGGTCTATAAGTGGCGGCTCTTCGCGCCTTCGGTGCCTGGCTGCTTTACATAGGCTGCGTTGGAACGAGGTGCGTGACCCGTTTCAAGGATGACGAAAACCGGCATGGTCGCCACATCGCCCTTCGAATGGCGGTCGCCTCGAAGGACATGTCCCCAAATGCGTTCGGGCGGAGCCTGTTGCCAGACCCCGCCCGCTACGCATGTTCTTCGATGTCGCGGCGCCGCTTATTTCGGCGACAGCACCATCAGCATCTGGCGGCCTTCCATGCGCGGATAGGCTTCGACCTTGGCGATCTCGGCGACATTTTCCGCAACGCGCTGCAGCAGGTTCATGCCCAACTGCTGGTGGCTGAGTTCGCGGCCGCGGAAGCGCAGGGTGATTTTCACCTTGTCGCCGTCGCCGATGAAATCATGGACCTTCTTCATCTTCGTATCATAGTCATGATCGTCGATGTTCGGACGCATCTTGATCTCTTTGAGTTCCTGCGTCTTCTGGGTCTTGCGGGCGATGTTCGCCTTTTTCTGGGCTTCGTACTTGAACTTGCCGATGTCCAGGAACTTGCAGACTGGCGGATCGGCGTTGGGCGACACTTCGACCAGGTCCAGGCCAACATCTGCGGCCTGTTCGATCGCCTCCTGCGTAAACATCACGCCCAGATTTTCGCCTTCGTCATCAATCACGCGCACCTTGGGCACGGTGATGAATTCGTTATACCGGGGGCCGGACTTCGGCGGCGGCGCCAGCGGGCGGCGCATCATCGGGGGACGTATAGCAGCTTCTCCTGAGTCTATTAAAAACGAGTGGCTCTTAGCGGCTTTTGCACAAAACCGAAAGGGGTGCGTGTCTCCATCGTAACGGAATCACGCACCCTGTGGCATTGCTGCCTCAGCGCATATTGTGTCTTGTCGGGCTTTTTGCAAGAGCGCTGGCGCTTCACAGCGCACGCAGCATGCTCTTGGCCGGGGCGAAGAAATATTCGCCGCCCTTGTGGACGACAAATTCCGCCAGACTGGCCGGCGTCGTGCCGGCTGCGGCGTCGTTCCAGCCATGGGGCATGGCCAGCGCCACATTCTCTTCGCCGCCGCGCTGGCCGATGATCGGATCGCGGCCGACCGCATCGCCGGGCGATCCATTGATGCGGGCAACGAAGGGCGGCGAATTGGCCCAGCTCTGCTGGGTGAATTCGAACTGCGCCTCGATGCTGCTCTGGAACGCCATGAACATGAGGCCGACGCCGCCTTCCGGCTGGTCGCTGGGGTCGATCACCTGGTTGCGGATGCCATAGGGCATGCCGCGCCGGGCCATGATGACGCGGCGTTCGCTGTCATCCAATTCGCGGATGCGATCGAAATCGGCCGCGCTCTGTGGGGTCGGCACCAATGTCCGGCCGACATCGCCGCGTGGATTGGTCTTGCGGATATGGGCGAAGAAGGGGCAGCGGGCGCCGGTCCTGTCGCCATCATAGCTGAAATTGTTCGGCACCGGATGGTCGAGCCCTTCCGTCCCCCGAAGCATGACGGGCGTGCCATCCTCGAACCGGCCGACCAGGAAAGCGCCGGCCAGTTCGCCGATCCCCAGTTCCCCGCCCACTTCCTCTTCCCACGTCTTGAAGGCCTTCACCTGCTGCTCCAGCTTGCGGAAGACGAAGTAGCTGCCGAAGGCGGTGCCGGTGTCGGGAGATCCCGGATCGGGCACCAGCACCTGCGACAGGGGGAAGGCGGCATTCCACTGGTCGATGCCGCCACCGGCCGCCTCGCGATCGATCAGTTCCTGCAGCAGCAGCGGCTGGCTGCGCCCGTCGACATAGCCGAAATGCTCGATCCCTTCGGCTTCGCCCACGCTGTTGCTGCGGAAGATAGCGCGGCCGCTCTCGGCGGTGATCAGGCTGACGGTGCTGCCCAATCCGCGCATGATCCTGTCGGCCAGATCCTGCGCCGCCTGCGATGTCCACTGGTCCGGCCCGTCGGGGTCGGCGCCGATCAGGATCATCGCGTCGATGCGGTCCTGATAGGGCGCTTCCAGGGCCGGGGCGGCGGGATCGTTGAGAATGGCGCTGCGGGCGAGCATGCCGCTGGCAAAGGCGCCGTCCGCAGCTCCGTCGGGCATGCGCTCGGAGATTCCCAGCCGCGCATAGCCGGAGGAAGAGAGGAGCAGGCCGACAAAGGGGCCGCCAGACTGGCCGGTCTCGCGAAAGCTGCGGGCCGCTTCCAGCTGGGCGAGGGCCGATGTCACCAGCGGCTCCAGCGCGCGGAGCGCCGCGCGGGCGGCAGCGGCATCCGCGCCGAAGCGCAGCATCAGGTGCAAGGTCGCCTTGCGGCCATGGCCGTCGAGGATATTGCCCTGCAGATCCTTCAACAGGGCGGTTTCATCGGCATCGGCGCTGGTCCAGCGCAGCGGTTCGGACAGGTTGATCGGCATGGCGGCTCTCCCCCGGTCAGGTGATGCCGCCATGCTATCAGGGTCGGGTCAGGCCCGGTGGGGAGATGGCTCCATTACGGTGCCATCTCTCCCCCATGCAGTTCAGGCCAGATCGGGCGCGAGCGCGTCCTTTGCCAGGCGCGCGATCAATTCGCTCACCGACAACATCGTCTGGCCGTCCTTGCCCAGTTCGCGCAGCGCGACCGTGCCCTCTTCCGCCTCGCGGCGGCCGACGACCAGCAGGTTGGGTACCTTGCCCAGCGAATGTTCGCGCACCTTGTAGTTGATCTTCTCGTTGCGCACGTCGGCTTCGGCGCGGATGCCGGCGGCGCGCAGCTTTTCGACCACGTCCAGCGCATAATTGTCCGCATCCGACACGATCGTCGCGACCACCGCCTGCACCGGCGCCAGCCACAGCGGGAACTTGCCGGCATAATGTTCGATCAGGATGCCGATGAACCGCTCATAGCTGCCGAAGATCGCGCGGTGCAGCATCACCGGCCGGTGGCGCTCGCCATCCTCGGCGATGTAGCTGGCGTCGAGCCGCTCGGGCAGCACCCGGTCCGACTGGATCGTGCCGACCTGCCAGGTGCGGCCGATCGCATCGGTCAGGTGCCATTCCAGCTTGGGCGCATAGAAGGCGCCTTCGCCGGGCAGTTCTTCCCAGCCATATTCGGGCGTGTTGAGGCCGGCAGCGGCAACCGCGTTGCGCAGTTCCTCTTCCGCCTTGTCCCACATTTCCTCGGTGCCGAAGCGCTTTTCCGGGCGCAGCGCCAGCTTGATCGAGTAGGTGAAGCCGAAATCCCGGTAGATCCGGTCGGCCAGCGCACAGAAGGCGCGCACTTCCTCGACGATCTGGTCTTCGCGGCAGAAAATATGGGCGTCGTCCTGGGTGAACTGGCGCACGCGCATCAGGCCGTGCAGCGCGCCATGCGGCTCGTTGCGGTGGCAGCAGCCATTTTCGTAGAAGCGCAGCGGCAGGTCGCGATAGCTCTTGATCCCCTGCTTGAAGATCAGGATGTGCGCCGGGCAGTTCATCGGCTTCAGGGCCATCCAGTCGACATCGTCGGACACCAGCGGGCCTTCGTCCGCGACGTTGGGCACCTCGTCGGGGATGACGAACATATTCTCGCGATATTTGCCCCAATGGCCCGACTGCTCCCACTGGCGCGCGTCCATCACCTGCGGGGTCTTGACCTCGCGATAGCCGGCATCGTCGATCGCGCGGCGCATATAGGCTTCCAGCTCGCGCCAGATCAGATAGCCCTTGGGGTGCCAGAAGACAGACCCGTGCGCTTCCTGCTGCAGGTGAAACAGGTCCATCTCCGCGCCCAGCTTGCGATGGTCGCGCTTGCCGGCCTCTTCCAGCCGCGTCAGATGCTCACCCAGCTGCTTCTTGTTCAGCCAGCCGGTGCCATAGATGCGGCTCAGCATTGCATTCTTCTGGTCGCCGCGCCAATAGGCGCCCGACACGCGGGTCAGCTTGAACGCGGCCGGGTCCAGCTTGCCGGTGGAGGCCAGATGCGGGCCACGGCACATGTCGTACCAGCCGTCGCCACTATGATAGACGGTCAGTTCCTCGCCCTGCGGCAGTTCGGCGGCCCATTGCGCCTTGAAGGTTTCGCCGGCGGCTTCCCACTGGGCGATCAGCGTGTCGCGGGCGATGACTTCGCGGCGCAGCGGCTTGTTGGCGGCGATGATCTTGCGCATCTCCGCCTCGATCGCGGGCAGGTCTTCCTCGGTAAAGGGGCGAGGCTTTCCATCGATCATTGGGGGCGCGAAGTCATAATAGAAACCATCATCGGTCGCCGGGCCGAAGGTGATCTGCGTGCCGGGGAACAGCGCCTGCACCGCTTCGGCCAGCACATGGGCAAAGTCATGGCGCGCCAGTTCCAGCGCGTCGGCCTCGTCCTTCGCCGTCACCAGCGCCAGCTGCGAATCCTGTTCCAGCGGGCGCATGATGTCGCGCAGCTCGCCGTCGACCTTCGCGGCGATCGCCGCCTTGGCTAGGCCCGGCCCGATCGCCGCTGCAATGTCCGCCGGAGTAGTGCCGGGCGCGACTTCACGCACGGAACCATCGGGCAGGGTGATCTTGAGCATGGCGGACACGGGGGGTCTTTCTATGAAATTTGCGGGTTGCGCAGCCGAAAAAGCCGCGCCTTCCCCATAAATGGGCGGTCTGCCCTGTCAATAGAAGCCCTCTTGCCAAGAGTCACCCAGGAGCGCATGTTTTATGTTCTGATATATCATTATCAGCACAGGAGGGACTTATGGCTTTGAGCTTTGCAAAATCCCGTGGCGCACAGGATGACGCGCCGATGGGCGAGATGAACACGACGCCGCTGATCGACGTCATGCTTGTGCTGCTGATCATGTTCATCATCACCATCCCGATCCAGACCCACAGCGTGGGCATCAACCTGCCCCAGGCGCCGGTCGATACCAGCCTGCCACAACCCGATCCGATCAAGAACAAGGTGACGATCGACGCATCGGGCGTGGTCCGCTGGAACGGCATGGCGGTCGATGCCCTTACCTTGCGCCGCTATCTCGCCCAGACGTTGGCCATGCCGGTCGAGCCGGAATTGCAATTCCAGCCGGACGCTGCCGCCCGCTATCTGGTGGTCGACCAGACGCTGGCCGACATCCGCCGTTCCGGCGTCACCAAGCTCGGTTTTGTCGGCAATGAGCGCTACGGCCAGTTCTGACAAGGATACGCGATAAAATGTAAAGTAACATTGACTCGTTGCTTTCTGCTTATGTAAAGGACACTTGACCCTTTCAGAGCAGGAGGCACGAGTCATGATCGCCCCGGAACCTATCCATCCCTTTCCCTGGCGCATCTGCGCGGCCGCCGCGCTGTTCACATTGCTAATGGTGGCCGCGGCCGTCGCCGCCAACATCTTCACGATCAGCGGCAACGGCAAATTGCCGCTGATGGTGCCGGGCCTGTTGGCGCTGGGCTGGCTGATCTGGGAAGCGATGCGGCTGGCGCGCGCCGTGCCGGGATCGGCGATCGCCCGCTATATCGGCCGGGTCGTGCCGCTGATGATCGCCAATGTCGTCACCGTGGTCGCGGCCATCACCATCCAGCGCGAATGGCATCCGGCGGGCGTGTGGGCCGTGCTCGTCGCCTTGCTGCCGGCGCCGCCGTTGATCGGCTTCATCTGGGCGATGGGCCGGCTGCTGGTGGAGGAGGCCGACGAATATCTGCGCATGGTCCATGCCCGGCGCGCGCTGATCGCGGCCGGTTTCATGCTGGTCATCACCACCGTCTGGGGCCTGCTCGAAGGTTCCGGCCTTGCCCCCCATGCACCGGCTTATGCCGCCTTCATCCTGTGGAATCTGGGGCTGTTGCTGGCGCCGATCCTGCCCGGTGGTCGCGCATGAAGAACCGGCTCAAGGTCTTGCGGGCGGACCGCGACTGGAACCAGAGCGATCTCGCCGCCCAACTCGGCATCTCGCGCCAGAGCGTCAACGCGATCGAGACAGGCAAATATGACCCCTCGCTCCCGCTCGCCTTCCGCATCGCCGACCTGTTCGGCCTGAAGATCGAGGATATCTTCCTGCGCGATTGAGGCTGGAAGGAGGGAGGGCAGAGCGCGCTGGCCCCATGCAAATGCCATGGCGCCAGATGACCAATCAGCGCCATCCGCTCACTCTATGGTCTCTCCTAGTGGATTGATTTTGACATTTGCATCCCTTGTCGATGGGGCTGGATTTGCAAATGTCAAAATCGTAAAATCCACTAGAAACAAATATTTCTAGTGGTCCGAACAAATTCTGACATTCGTGTGCGACATCGCCTCAAGCGGTATCGAATGTCAGAATCGGACCACTAGAAGCTGCCCTCACCATCATCGTCACCCCGGCCTTGAGCCGGGGGCTCGCTTCTTTATCTGTAGCGTCGAAAAGCGGGATGCCGGGTCAAGCCCGGCATGACGGATGAGGGTAGGGCGGCTTCCGACCAGAAATTGCCTTTTATGAGCGGGAACGCGAACGGCCGGGTTCCCCAAAAGCGGCCAACGCTTAAAAATGGGCAGATTGTCTCACCATCAATGGCACATGACAGAAGCGCGTCTCGTAGCTAAGAGCGCAATCGGTGCATCGACTTCGCAAACTTGTCCTTGCCAATCGGCCCCTTGCCTGCGCGGTGCTTGTACTCGCGCTGATGATGAAGATCGTCATGCCGGCGGGGTTCATGCCAACCGTTTCGAACGGGCGGATCGTGGTCAGCATTTGCTCGGGTACCGGGCCGATGACGATGGTCATTACGATCCCCGGCCTTGAACATGGGAAATCCGGTAGCGACGGTCATCAGGGCAAGGCAGAACAGCCTTGCGCCTTCTCAGGCTTGTCGGCGCCGTCCCTCGCTGCTGCGGACCCAATTCTGTTGGCGGCTGCGATTCTGTTCGTGCTGGCGCTCGGCACGCGCCCTCTGGTGCTGCGAGCTTCGACAGCGCCACCCTATCTGCGTCCACCCCTGAGGGGGCTTCCGGCAATCTGATCGTTCGTCGTCGCATGAGGGGCTGAGGGGACGGGTGCGTGTATCGCGTCCGCCTCCTTCGCTGTCATGCACCTGCGTCCGATTTGGCTTGGCTCAATGCGCGCTCTTGCGGCTGCCAGGCCTGCCGAGGATTACCATCATGATAATCGCTGCCTGGTTTTGCCGGGTTCGCCACTTCGCATGACTGCGCGAAGTCGCATCCTCCTGCGCCAGTTCCATTTGTGGCTGGGCGATCGTCAAGCGGACCCGTCCCTGGTATGAAGCGGGAGCGGCGGCATGACGCAGGTATATTTCTCGGAGGCTCGCCACGCCGATGATGTCCTGCGGCTCGCGCTCGGCGCCGCGCAGCTCCCGACCGACGATCTCGGCGGTCCCGACCAGATGTTCTTCAGCCTGTCCGACGATGAAGAGCTGATCGGGTTCATCGGCCTGGAAGGTAGCGGCACCGACCGGCTGCTCCGCTCGCTGGTCGTGCTGCCGACCCGGCGCGGCAAAGGATATGGCCGGATGCTGGTCGAACGCCTTGAAGGCGTTGCTGATGGCGCGGTCGAGCGGCTGCACCTCCTGACCAGCGGCACCGGGGAGTTCTTTCGCAGGCTTGGTTACACCGATGCCGATCGCGACGCCGCGCCGGCCTTCATCGCAGCGACCGCGCAGTTCACGTCGCTGTGCGGTCCGCGCGCGACCTATCTCGTCAAGGATCTTGGATGACGCGCCTTCGTGACGTACCCGACGCCGACCATCTGCCAGCACTCGATCGCGGCATCGCGATCACCCGGCCCGCCGCCGGCATGGGCGACGATCAGCCGCCGCCTCGCATCCTGCTGCTGTACGGGTCGCTGCGCGAACGCTCGTTCAGCCGACTCGCGGCTGAGGAAGCGGCACGACTGCTGATCCTCTTCGGCGCGGAGGTGCGGATATTCGATCCCAGCGACCTGCCGCTCCCAGATCAGGTGAAGGGTGACGATCATCCGGCGGTCCATGAGCTGCGCCAGCACGCGCTCTGGTCCGAAGGCATGGTTTGGTGCAGCCCCGAGCGGCACGGCCAGATCACCGGCATCATGAAGGCGCAGATCGACCATCCGCCGCTGGAGTTCGGCGGCATGCGGCCGACCCAGGGTCGCACGCTCGCGGTCATGCAGGTGTCGGGCGGCTCGCAGTCGTTCAACGCGGTCAACACGCTGCGCCTGCTTGGCCGCTGGATGCGCATGATCACGATCCCCAACCAGTCGAGCGTGGCGATGGCGTTCAAGGAATTCGACGAGGCCGGCCGCATGAAGCCGTCGAGCTATTATGACCGCATCGTCGACGTGATGGAGGAACTGGTGCGGTTCACGATCCTGACCCGCCCGCACGCCGGCCAGCTCGTCAACCGCTATTCCGAACGGAAGGCTGTACAGGCAAAGCGTAACGCTGCCACCGATCTTGCGGTCCAAGCCGTTCTGTAGGCCAGCACATCAATCATCGACTAATCGGAAAGCCGAGCCGCCATCGCCACGTTGCAGCATCACCTCCATCCTATTGTGCTCGGCCGGGAAGCATCGCTGTAAGGATATACTTCCCACTCCTCCTCGTTTCGAAAACAACTCCGGCAAGGTGGAGGGCAATCAGAACGTACAGCAAATTTACCGCTGACTCGTGCACTTCCTTCAAGGGCTCGTCCTCTGCGTCATCGACTGTCTCTTTCCGCTCAGAACCTTTGAGTAAGACGCTGTCCCTGTTATCTGTGCCTCGACCAACGGCGTGGGACGGAGCCTCGCTAATCCATTTCGTGGAGGGCAGACCAGCCATGCCAATGCCGGTCGCTATGATGATGCTAAGCGTTCCCCAAATAGCGTAGACCATCAATGCACCTAACGGATTGTGCGATGGATGGATTTCATTGTGTCCGGCTCTAATCTCCCGGATATGGGCAAGCGCTTTACGCGGGCTCGGTGGGAACGCTGTGAACCGTGCCTCTTTGGGTCCAACGAAACCCCAGAGCAGTCTAAACGCCAAAACGGTTGCGAGGGCGTATCCCACCCAGACGTGCGGCCCCGAACCCTCTTCCGTGAAAATTGCATTCCCGATGACAGCAAGAACGATTGACCAATGGGTCACCTTAACAACGGGGTCCCATTTCGCCTTTGCTCGGGCTGAGTCTTTTAGGGGCCGGACTGGGATTCCAGGTTTTGAACTCTGCATTTCAGATTCCTCCGCGTGAATGGGAAGATGACTTCATTCTCTACAGCGATTGCCAACCTACGCCCTCATGGCTCCTTCTCGTTACCTTGCCATATCGTATGAGAATCGATGAGTAATTTCACGATAGCTCGTGTCGCAGAGCTGCGTGCGTCTATGGCCAGCCGGTCCGCATCATGTGCTTGCCGTCGGGAATAGAGCAGATCGGACAGGTCGATAATGCCCCCTTCGTACCCGCGCTCCGTCCGTGTGGCGGCGTCGAGCGAACTTCTGGCAGCACCCTGAAGCCGCTGCCAAGCGACGTAGCGGCCAGAGGCGTTCGCCATATCAGTATCGGCCATCGCCAGCACCATCCGGCGCGCTTGCGCGAGATCCATAGAGGCAGCGGAGGCATTGGCTTCCGCCTGATCCTGCTGGAATTTCCGGTATCGTCCTCCCAATGGGATCGAGAAGACGACACCGACACCGCGTTCAATGCCAGAACGCTCGCTAAAGGCCCGGACGCCCAGCTGTGGGTCCGGCAAGCGATCAGCCTTCGCCCGCCGTGCGACGACTTCAAGACGCAGAGCTTCGCGATCAGCAGCCCCAATTTCATGACTGCGCTGGATCACCAGATCATGAAGTGCAGTCAGGTCCTGAGAAGGCAGGACTGGATCAGCCAAGGATGGTGCGTCCGACGGCAGGGCCAGATCGGGGAAGTTCGATTGCAGCAGCGCTCGCGCCTGTTTCATATCAGCCAGGCTGGCTGCCGCGACACCCTTGGCCTGATCGAGCGCCGCCTGGGCCTGGTCGGTGTCAAGCATCGATGCATCGCGTAACTGCACTCGCCTCTTCACGGCAGCGAGACCGCGTTCGAGTAATGCGACGTTCGATTGATCCGTGCGGTTGAGCTCGCTTGCCGTCAGCCAGTCGTACCAGAGCTGCGACAGATACAAGGCCGCCTGATGGCGCGTATCTTCCATCCGGTTTTGCGCGACCTCGACACCAAGCTGGCCTGCCTCGCGATCCAGGGCAGCCTTCCCGGGCAAGCGAAAAGATCGGCTGACCGTGCCGTCGAACTCCGTATAATTCCGCTCCAGCCGCACGTCGCGATTGATGTAGCTTCCGGTGAGCTGGACCTCGTGAGGGCCAACGCGGAGCATATCGCTCGCCGCCGATGCAGCGCCGACGCGCTTGCCCGCTGCCTCGACGGTCGGATGACCGTCAAGCGCCTTCACCACCTGCTCCTCAGGCGGCAAGGACCATTGAAGACCAGTCGCTTGCGCGTGCGCGGCAGTTGCGAGCGCAGTCGCTATCGAGATGGATAGCGTAAGCGGTGTTTTCAGGCCACGTTGATCCAGGGCATGAGCTCATGAACACGATTGGCCTGATGGCCGTTGGCGAGCGCGGTCAGCGTCTGGTTCAGCCAGTCATGCGGATTGATGCCGCCCAG
>Ga0209813_10000104_pt1 | contig 31402 bp, 32 predicted proteins | sample EndMethybrTD3033_FD_187596 | JGI IMG/M metagenome (GOLD analysis project Ga0209813, IMG submission 187596) | Populus endosphere microbial communities from Tennessee, USA - Endosphere MetaG P. TD hybrid TD303-3 (SPAdes) (version 2) | ecosystem: Host-associated > Plants > Roots > Endosphere... | reverse complement strand
CCGATGGCCACCTACGACTTCACTTGGATATGGCGCGAACTTGGCATCGAGAACCTGCGCAAATAGTTCGCTACCCCTGACGTCGATGCCTACCGTGAATCCGTGTCCCTACAATGCACAGAGGCCACCTACTTCGCCAACCGGCCGGACGTGCCTCGGCGAGCTGCCGCCGCGATCAACAACCTCGGGTACAAGGCCGGCGCACCGGTGCAAATCCGGTGAACCTCGATACGGTCCTGCAATCGCTCAGCACAGGCGACCACGGTGCAATCTACGCGCTTGGGATCACCTTCGTTGCGGGCTTGGTGGCGAGCGCTGTCTGCCCGTGCACATTGCCCGTCGGCTTGGGCGTCGCGAGTGTCGCCAGCGCATCCGAGGCAGGGAAGCAGCGCAGCGGTTTCTACATAGCCGCCGCGTTCTCCACCGGGGTCGTCGCCAGCCTCACCATTCTGGGCGCCCTCGCAGCTCAATTGGGAGCGCTGACTACAGAATGGTTCGGTCGCAACTGGGCTCTGGGGATGGCAATCGTCACGCTCGGCGCAGCGCTCTCGGCCTTTCTCTGGCCAAGGGTCAAGCTTGATCGTCTCGCGTCATGGCGGCGGCCCGGAATGGCCGGGGCATTCCTTTATGGATTGGCCTTCAGCGTTGGGACATCCGTGGCACCACTCCTGCTCCTCCTCACTGTTGCAGCGGCGGCGGGACGAGCGGAGCAGGGTATTCTCCTCGCCTTCGTGTTCGGCCTCGGTCGAGCACTGCCGTTCCTCGTCGTCGGCGCCGCCGCATCGACGGTGACCCGGATGGCGAGGATAAGCGTCTGGAGCCGCGTGGTTCAGACCGCCAGCGGCGTGATCCTACTCGGTCTCAGCGGCTATTACGGCTGGCTCTACACAGCGCTCGCCTAACTTGAGGGAAAAAGTCTTGTTCACGAGCAAGCTGTCGTCGGAGGTCACCTTCTCCGTGACCGACATGATGTGCGAAGGCTGCGCCGAGAAGGTTCAAGCCATCCTGAGCGCCGTCGAGGGCGTTCAGAAGGTGAAGTCGAGTGTCTGGCGCAAGCGTGTCCGGGTCCAGTTTGATCCAGACCGCGTCGAGAGCGGTCGGCTACGCGCTGAGCTCGAGGCGGGCGGCTTTGCGGCAGGTGAGGTCACTAAGTGATGGCGGCCCATGCACCAGACCCAGAACAGAGCCGAGAGCGCGCTCTGCGGGTGCTCTCCGTCGCGACCTTCGCCATCTTCTTCCAAGCCTTCATGGTAGCGCCGATCATACCGAGCCTGGCGAGCACCTTCGGCGCCACCCCGCAGGCAGCGGGGGTGATTGTCCCGGCCTACCTGATACCGTACGGAGTGGCGACGCTGGTCTATGGGCTGTTGGCGGATCGCTTGGGCCTCTGGCGCATCATGACCGCCTCGCTTCTTGCTTTCTCAATCCTCACAGCCGCCACGGCCACGGCTCAGTCGATCGAGCAGCTGGCGCTGTGGAGGCTGCTGACGGGCCTCGGAGCTGCGGGCGTCGTGCCTTTGGCCCTTGTCTTGGTTGGGCGGCTCTACCCTTATGAACAACGCGGCCGACCCCTTGGGTGGCTCTTCGGCGCCATGGCCGGCGGTATGGCGTTCGGCTCCACGTTCGGAGCTCTCCTCGAGCCGTATGTCGGCTGGCGCGGGATCTTCCTTGCGGTCGGGATTTCAGGTTTCGGGATCCTCCTTGCACTTCGCGCCAGCCGGCGGGAGCTGAGTGGATCGGCCCCGGCTGCTGGAAGCTTGGGCGCTCTCTTTCAAGGATACCGCGAGCTCGTCGCCACTGCTCGAGGAACGCGGACATACGCCTACGTCTTCCTGAATTCCGTATTCCACTCGGGCGTGTTCACCTGGCTCGGGCTCTACCTTGAGCAGCGATACGCCCTCGGCCCAATCGGCATCGGCCTGGCCCTACTCGGCTATGGCGTTCCCGGTTTCCTCTTCGGCCCGATTATCGGACGCATGGCCGATCGGTGGGGCCGAGGCAGACTTCTTCCCGGCGGGCTAGTGCTCGGCGCCCTTGCAGCCGCGGCCATGATGCTCGACATGCCGCTCATCGCGGCCGCCTTGGCGATCACCGTCCTCTCCCTTGGTTACGACATGACGCAGCCGCTGTTTGCCGGCATCATCACTTCGCTAGGCGGACAAAGACCGGGCCAGGCGATGGGGCTCAACGTATTCACCTTGTTCACAGGCTTTGGACTAGGCGCGCTGCTGTTTGGCGAGGCGCTGAGGCTCGGCTTTGATGTAGCCTTTGGTCTCTTCGCCCTGACGGAGCTGGCGCTCGCAGTAGGCGCGCTTCGCCTGTTCCGGTCGGAGATGCCCAAAGTTGGTGCGCCGTAACGAGAGCTGGTCATTGAAACGAGAGGTTCGGCATGGCTTCTGCGAGCGATCTTGAGGACGCTGTCTTCTTCGCCTTTCGCCAAGCCTATGCTCAGCAGCGACTGGACGTAGCGGAGCTCCTCCTTCAAGCCCTAGAACTGCTTGCCCGAGATGAGAAGGATGAGCGGCTTGCGGACGCTTATCGGCTCATCCAGAAAGCGGACCGGCGCTAACAGGGGTGGGTGCCGCACCCGCCCGATTGTCGCGGACATACAAAAACCAAACCGCCAGCCCGATGACTGTAAACCCCATCATAGTGATTGCCATCAACTGTCCCGAATGACCGACCGCTGTCGGCCCGAAACTCGAGATCAGCGTCATCAATAGCGTCTGAAGGAAGCCCTGAACCGACGAGACCATGCCCCGGGCGCGCGGAAATAGGTCCATTGTCGCAAGGGTGATCGTGGGAGATGCCATCGCCATACCAGCGCTGAACAGCATAACCGGAAGGATCACCCAAGGGACCACGGGCGGCAAGAACACATGGTAGCCCACATTGAGAGCGGCGGCCGTAATCATAACTGCGTAAGCTGCGGTCACCGTTTTACGGGATGAGAGGCGGTCGGCGAGACGGCCGGAAATGTACGCGCCAAGCATCACTCCGGCCGTGGCGGGGATGAACAGCCAGCCGAACTGATCACGACCAAGCCCGAGAAATTCCAGCACGAACACCGGAGCCGAGGCGACGTAGAGGAAGAAGCCGGCGAAATTGAAGCTCAATGCAGCGGTAAGGAGCCAGAATGGGCGGGATCTCAGAACGGCCAAGTATCCCTTGAACAGGGCACGTGGCCTGAACGAGGTCCGGGCATCCAGCGCTAGGCTTTCAGGAAACCGGAGCCAGCTGAACGCGAGTAGCAGAGCGGCTAGGGCTGCCATGAATATGAAGACCGACTGCCATGGGAAATATCGGGCGAGCCATCCCCCGAGGAGGGGAGCAACCGCAGGGGCGATGGCGAAGATCATCTGGACGTGGGCCAACACCCGCTGCGCTCGCGGCCCTTCGAGCGTGTCTCGAACCGTCGCCCGTCCCGCGATGCTCCCGGCACCGACAGCCAGCCCCTGTGCCATCCTGAAGAGCAGCAGAAGCACTACGCTCGAAGCAAGCGCTGCGCCCAGCGACGCCGCGAGATACACCGCCAGTCCAACGAGGATGATCCGCCGGCGGCCGAACGCATCCGAGAGCGGGCCATGCAGGAGCATCATGAAACCGAAGGCCGCGAGATAGGCACTAAGGGTTTGCTGGATCTCTGCCTGGCTTGCCCCCATCGCCATCATCAATGCTGGGAAGAACGGCATGTAAGTGGAGATCGAGAACGGCCCCAGCATCGCGTAGCCGCCCACCAGGAACGCCAGCGAGCTATGGCGCGCGCCTTCAAGAGGCTGCTCACGCATTCATGGGCGATTCATCAGAGCTCCACAAACGATGCGCCCACTCCTATCGCGCCTTTCTGTATCGGCAAGCAAGGATGTAGCCTTCTGGGGGGGGCGAAACATCTTGAGCGCCTGAATTGATATTCCGCCTAGATCAGCTTCTGCTCGTCGAACATTCGCTCAATTAGCGGGCACTCAGTCGATTGACCTGTATCGCAGGTGATCACCATGTCCTTGAGAACGGCCTCCATACCGCGAAGATCCGCGAGCTTCGCCTGCACATTTTGAAGATGCGCCGCCGCCAAGTCGCGCACCTCTGCGCAAGGGCGGTCCCGCTCATCGACGAGCCGCAGCAATGTCTTCACTTCTGAGAGGGTGAAGCCCAGCACGCGCGCCTTCATGACAAAAGCCAAGCGCTTCAGATGGCCAGTGCCGTAAAGCCGGTGCCCTCCGTCCGATCGGGCCGGATGGGGGATGATGCCTGCCTTTTCGTAGTACCGGATGGTTTCAATGTTGCAGCCGGTTTTCCGCGCCAGCACCCCAATCGTGAACCGGGGGGCGAGATCCTGGAGTATTTTTTTGTCGATCATGATTTAGCCCTTGTATCTGTAGTTACTACAGATCCTATATGGCTCGTGTAGATGGTTTTCCGAAGCCCCACAACGGTCAGGATTTCTGATCAGAAGGCACATCTGCCGAGCATTGTTCGCTTTGCTAGCCGAGAACAAGGACACGAAAATGAGAAAGGTGATCTTCGCCGGAAGCGTGGCTGCCGCGTTGCTGACAGCAGCGGCCGCCACACCTGGGATCGCCCTCGTGGCAGGCTCGCCGGCCTCATCTCAGGGCCCTAAGCCGTCGGCAGGACAGCGCATCACGACCTTGAACGTCGTCAACGTGAGCTGTGCTACGTGCGCACCGATCGTGAAGGCGGCGCTCAGCCGCATTCGAGGCGTCATCGATGTCTCGGTGGAAGAGCGGGCAGGCGCATCTGCGACCGCCCGGGTAGCCCACGATCCTCGGCTCGTCACCCCGTCTGCGCTTGCTGCGGCTGTCACTGAAGCTGGCTTCCCAACCAGCGTCGCACAGTAGGCGTCATCGAGGGCCGCGTACCGGGCTGCCGCCACCGATCAACGATTAGGAAATTGCAATGACCGACTGCTGCGGGCCGCGCCCGAACGAGGCCATGCGCTACGATCTTGCCGTAGTAGGGAATGGGTCCGCCGGCTTCTCAGCCGCCATCACTGCCGCTGAGCAAGGCGCGCAGGTGGCCATGATTGGCCATGGGACCATCGGCGGGACGTGCGTGAATGTCGGGTGCGTGCCGTCCAAGGCCATGATCCGGGCAACTGAGGCCGTGTATCACGCGAATGCGGCGAGCGCGAAGTTCGCCGGTGTCGAGGCGGCAGGAGCTGTCGTCGACTGGAAGGCGCTGGTTGCTCAGAAGGACCAACTCGTCACATCGCTTCGCCAAGCGAAATACGCTGACCTTCTCCCTTCGTACAACAATGTCGCCTACGTCGAAGGGCAGGCGAAGCTCGCGCCCGGGGGCGTTCAGGTGGATGGCCGGCTCATCTCGGCCGGGAAGGTGATCATCGCCACCGGCACGCGGCCTGCTGTCCCAGCTATTCCAGGCGTGGCGCAGGTGCCGTACCTTACGAGCACCACGGCCCTTGAGCTTGAGGAGCTTCCCAAGTCCTTGCTCGTGCTTGGAGGCGGCTATGTCGGGGTCGAGCTCGCGCAAACCCTGGCGCGTGCTGGCGTGAAGGTGACGCTGATATTCCGATCACGCCTTCTGCCCGAGGCAGAGCCGGAGATCGGGGCGGCGTTGGAGGGCTACTTAGAGGCCGAGGGGGTCCAGATCGCCAGCGGCGTCTCATACCAGGCTATTCGCCACGTGCACGGCCGCATCGAGCTCGACGTGGAGCATGCTGGTCGCAGCGTGACCTTGGCGGCGGAGCAGGTGCTGGTCACGACTGGCCGGGCACCCAATGTCGAGGGGCTCGGGCTCGCAGAGCTCGGTATTGAGACAACCCCGAACGGCGGCATCAAGGTCGACGATCGGCTCCGGACCACACGCGCTGGCTTCTACGCTGCCGGCGATGTCACTGGACGCGACCAGTTCGTCTACATGGCTGCCTACGGAGCAAAGCTCGCGGCGAAGAACGCCCTTAACGGTGACAGTCTGGTTTATAGCAACCGCGCAATGCCTGCTGTCGTTTTTTCAGACCCTCAGGTTGGCAGCGTCGGGCTCACCGAAGCTCAGGCCCGCGCCGCCGGGTTCCAGGTCAGGACGTCCATCGTCACGCTCGACCACGTTCCACGCGCTCTTGCGGCAAGGGATACGCGGGGGCTGATCAAGCTGGTTGCCGATGGCCGAACCAGAGAGCTTCTCGGAGCACACATCCTCGCGCCTGAGGGCGCCGACAGCATCCAGACTGCGGCCATCGCCATCCGGTGCGGCCTCACGATCGACGATCTGGCGGAATCGATCTTTCCCTACCTTACGACGGTGGAGGGGCTGAAGCTCGCTGCGCAGACTTTCGACAAGGATGTCAGCAAGCTCTCCTGCTGCGCCGGGTGAACCAAAAAAACAGCTTGAACCTGGAGTTGCTACAGGTGGTAGCTCCTGAGCTTGCATGAACAAGAGGTAGGTTGATCGTGTTGAAAATCCCTGATGCCAAGCGGTCCGTTACCGCCGCCGCTCCCGGCCGCCGGACTTGGATCGCCGTCGGCGGAGGTGTTCTTGGCGCTGTGGGCGCTGCCTCCTGCTGCATCGCGCCTCTTCTGCTGTTCTCGCTTGGAATAAGCGGGGCCTGGATCGGCAGTCTCACGGCGCTCGCGCCTTACCAGCCGCTCTTCGTCGGCTTGGCAGCCGTCGCCCTCATTTTCGGGTTCATTCGGGTTTACGCGCGCCCTCAGGCCGATTGTGAGGAAGGCAGCTACTGCGCCAAGCCGGCCTCTAAACGGCTTCTGAAGATTGCGCTGTGGGCCACAACCCTCCTCGTTCTGGCAGCGATAAGCTTCCCGTACGTTGCCGTCTATTTCTTGTGAGTTTGAGTAGGAGCCTATCCATGAAGTTCATCAAAGCAGCGGTTATCGCGACCTTGGCCGCGACGAGTGTTCCCGCCCTCGCGGCAGTCCGCACCGTCACGCTGGCCGTTGATAACATGACATGCGTCACCTGCGTCCCGATGGTGAAGAAGAGTCTCAGCCAAATTCGCGGCGTGAAGCGTGTGGCAGTCTCGGTCGAGGCCAAGACAGCCACTGTCGTTTACGACGACAAGGCAACGAACGTGGCTGAGCTCGTGAAGGCGACCACGAACGCTGGATACCCCTCGCGATTGAAGCGCTCAGCAAGTCAGCAACGACGCGCTCGTTGATCAGCCGAGGCAGGAGGAATCCGTGATGGGGACCCAGCAAAGCTCTGGCAACGAGGTTGATCCGGCCGACACGACCGACTTCGCCGCCAAGCCGCCGATGGGCACGGTCATAGCGTTGCTGAGCGGCTTTCACTTCCTCTGCTGCGGCATACCCATCATGGTGGCTTCGGGAGTGTCTCTAAACAGCCTAATGCCGTCTTCGAATGTGGTGGGAGCCCTCACGGCCCTGTCAGCATCGGCCGGACTCATCTGGCATCTGAGGAGACGCTGCGCTTCCTGCGTTCCGTCGGAAGCAGTGACATCGGGTCCACACCACCGACAGGACACTGCAGCTCCCGCTCACCGAGGCCCATCAGCCGGTTTCGAGGTGTGACCAAGTCATACGACCTCATCGTGATCGGCAGCGGCACAGCCGCCATGGTCGCGGCCAACCGAATGGCGGCTGCAGGGAAGAAGGTTGCAGTGGCCGACTACCGGCCATTCGGCGGCACCTGTGCCCTGCGAGGTTGCGATCCGAAGAAGATGCTGATTACGGGTGCGCAGGTCATGGACGACATCCGCCGCATGCGCGGGCACGGTGTCGCGGCGGACGGCGCGCACATCGAGTGGCGCGACCTCATGGAGTTCAAGCGCACCTTCACGGGGCCCGTCCCGGGCAAACAGCTGAAGAACTACGCCGCAAAAGGCGTCGACACCTACCACGAGCATGCCCGCTTCGCAGGACCGAACAGTCTCGAACTTGAGCGTAGCGGCATCATCGAGGCGACGAACGTTCTGATCGCGGCTGGAGCGCGCCCGGTCCCCCTCGGCTTTCCTGGGGAGGAGCACCTGATGGACAATGAGGGGTTCCTTGAGCTCGACGAGCTGCCCGCCCGCATCGTCATGGTCGGCGGCGGCTATATCGCATCAGAGTTCTCCCACATCGCTGCGCGTGCCGGTGCCAAAGTGACGGTCCTTCAGCGCGGCAAGCGCATCCTCCCTCAGTTCGACGGAGATCTCGTGGGCTGGCTCATGGAAGCCTTCGACGCCGCCGGGATCGAAGTCCGGACCGGCCACTCAGTGGAAGCCGTCGAGAAGACCGATGAAGGATATATCATACGTGTCCGCTCTGCTGACGGAGGGACAGCGGCGGTCCATGCTGATCTGGTCGTCCACGCCGCCGGTCGCATCCCGGATTTGGACTCTCTCGGGCTTGAAGCGGCCGGAGTTGAACGGGACCAGTGCGGGCGCCTGAAGCTCAACGAGCATCTACAGAGCGTTTCCAATCCAGCTGTCTATGCCGCCGGCGATGCTGCGGCACAAGGGCCGCCACTGACCCCAGTCTCCAGCCACGATGCCAAGGTCGTTGTTGCCAATCTGCTCGAGGGCAACACGTATTGTCCCGATTATCGCGCCATCCCAAGCGTTGCCTTCACAATTCCACCTATCGCATCGGTCGGGCTCAGCGAGGAGGAGGCGCGTTCCAAGGGGTTCAAGTTCAGCCTGAAGTCTGAGCAAGCCTCGACCTGGTACACGGCCAGACGCGTCGCCGAGAGCGTCTATGGCTTCAAAGTGATGGTCGAGGAGGGCTCGAAGCTCATCCTGGGAGCCCATCTCGTCGGTCCTCATGTCGATGAGGTCATCAATGTCTTTGGACTCGCGATGCGCCATGGACTGACGGCGGATGACATCAAAAGCACCATGTTTGCGTATCCCACGGGCGCGTCGGACATCGGATACATGGTCTGACAGCGGTGATCCTGCTGCGACTGTTCGTTCCTCGGGCTCCTGCAGGGATGGCCCTCCGGCACTAGTGCTCAAGGAAGCCTAAGGCTCTCTCCTACCCGGACACAAAGAAGGCGCCACAGACATGCTGCGGCGCCCTCCACGCTTCGACAAGGTATCTTAGCGCTTCGTCGTGGACGCAGCGGGCTTGTCGCCCATCTCCTTCATCATCTTCTCGCAGCGGTCCATCATCTTGGCCATGTCCGCGTGGTTCATCATCATGCCACCCTGCCCTTTCTGGTCCCCACCGGACATCATCTGACGGTGCTGCTCAGCGGTCATGCCCGGCGTAGACCCGCCCGACTGCTGGGCCATCGCCGTGGTCGCGAGGCCCAGTGTGGCGGCAATTGCGATGGCTGCTACTTTCATGGTCTTCATCTCTATTCTCCTCGTTGCGTTCACGACGTTCGGAGGCGCAGGCACCTCCGTGAGCCTTAGATCCGCGTCATCTTCGTCACGGTGTAAGAGCCTTCACCCTCGAAACAGAACTTGACCCGCTGACCAGCCCGAACCTTGCCGAGCCCGCCCTTGTTGAGCTTGAACGTCATGGTCATGGCCGGCCACTTCTTGGCCGCGATTGGATCGTGTGCGATTGTGATGGTGCCCTTCGCAGCATCGACGGCCTTCACCACGCCGGTGGCGTGTGTGACCTTCTCAGAAGCAGCACCATCGCCGGCCATCATCTGCTTGTGCTGCTCTGCCGTCATCTGACCATGCCCCTCATGCTGAGCGAACGCAGCACTGCTGAAGCTGAGCGCGGCAGCGGCGCCGAGGGCGAGAAACTTGATACTCTTCACGTTTGATACTCCTGTGATCCAGGCGAGTGGTGATCCACCAGCCAAGTTGTCGGTAAATCGGCTGGCGGATTAGTTGGTTGAACTCTTATCGGCAGGCACCCACACCCGGACAGGGGGACGGAGCGGCGCTCTCGGGCCAGGCGCCTGCCTCGGGTCCGGGCGCCAGGCCCACTTGCCCTCGGCTGAAGTCTTCCTGGTGCTCTGAAGGCCCGTGGCGGAGGCGCGCTTGTCCTTTTTCGCCATCATCTCCTCGCAGCGCTCCATCATCGCCATCATCCGGCGGTGCATATCGGGATCGGACATCCACTGCCCCCGCCCGGTTGCCCCACCGGCCGACATCATTTGCTGATGCTCTTCGGCGCTCATCCCGCCCTGCACGCTCCCCGCCTGTGCGAAGGCAGGGGCGCTGAAGCCAAGAGCAGCCAGCGTGCCCGCCGCGATCGTGATAAACTTCTTCATGGTCAGTGTTCCTTTCCTGAAGGTGTGGTCAGCCTAAGTTCGCGTTCCGCGCCCTGGCTTAGCTCTTCGCGGTTCCGCCGTGCTTGAAGAGGCACATGCCGCACATGGCGAGGCAGGGAAGCGCATAGAGAAGCGGCGCGATCGCCGCGAAGCCGAACACCGCTGAGCCTGTGACCAAGCCGAGCACGAGCAAGGCCACTGCCGCGAACATCAGCCACTTCATGCGGCCGCCCTTCTGGCCCGTCTCACAGCAGCCCTGCCTCGTCTCCGATGCCTTCGCATCGGCGACCGGAACGAGCGCGGTGGAGGTCTGCGTCGTCATGCTCGAAACCCTTCTTCCTATCTCACAGATCGAAAGATGCGGCTTCCCATCGTGGGAAGGTCAATAGGGGTTTCGAAGAATTTTTTGCGAGCTGAGAACCGTCGTCACTTGCTGCGCCGGCGGTGAATCGTTGCAGTGCAGAGTTATCGAACTCATCGCTGACTGGAGCGAACGCTAAGAGCCCTGCTAATGGAATGCCTTGCGCCTGCCGGTGAACCGCGCCGGGTTTGTCGGAGGCCCCAACTCCTGAGAGGAAGGGGCTATGACGAGCAAGACGACGAACAAGTTCTCACCTGAGGTACGCGCCCGGGCGGTGCGGATGGTGCTGGACCACGAGAAGGATCACCCGTCGCGCTGGGCGGCTGTGGTGTCGATCGCGGCGAAGATCGGGTGCGCGGGCCAGACGCTGCACGAGTGGGTGAAGAAGGCCGAGGTCGACAGCGGCACGCGCGCCGGGGTGCCGAGCGACGTCGCCGACCGGATGAAGGCGCTGGAGCGGGAGAACCGCGAACTGCGCCAGGCCAACGAGATCCTGCGCAAGGCGTCCGCATATTTTGCGATGGCGGAGCTCGACCGCCGAGCGAGGTGATGGTGTCGTTCATCGACGCGCATCGCAAGGTGTACGGGGTCGAGCCGATCTGCCGGGTTCTGCCGATCGCCCCGTCGACCTATCATGCTCACACAGCCAGAAGGATTGAGCCGACCAAGAGGTCGGCTCGGGCTCGGCGTGATGATGCGCTTGGGCCGGAGGTGCGCCGCGTATTCGAGGAGAACTTCCGCGTCTACGGCGTGCGCAAGGTCTGGCGGCAGCTGCGGCGCGAAGGGCTCGACGTCGCCCGCTGCACCGTTGCCCGCCTGATGCGGGCGATGGGCCTGGCCGGCGTGATCCGCGGCAAGCCGGTCCGCACCACCATCAGCGACAGAGCAGCGCCATGCCCGCTCGACCGGGTGAACCGGCAGTTCCGTGCGCCGGCGCCGAACAGGCTCTGGGTATCGGACTTCACCTACGTCGCAACCTGGGCGGGGTTCGTCTACGTGGCGTTCGTCATCGACACCTACGCTCGCCGGATCGTTGGCTGGCGAGCCAGCAGGACGACGCATGCCAGCTTCGTCCTGGATGCGCTCGAGCAGGCGCTCCATGACCGCCGACCGGTTCATCGCGGTGGCCTGGTCCATCATAGCGACCGCGGGTCGCAATACGTATCGATCAAGTACACCGAGCGCCTGGCCGAGGCCGGGATCGAGCCCTCGGTCGGCAGCGTCGGCGACAGCTATGACAACGCTTTGGCCGAGACGATCAACGGCCTCTACAAGGCCGAGGTGATCCACCGGCGCGGGCCGTGGCGCAACTTCGAAGCAGTCGAGTACGCTACCCTTGAGTGGGTGGACTGGTTCAACCATCGCCGGCTGCTCGAACCCATCGGCAACATCCCGCCTGCCGAAGCCGAGGAGCAATACTATGCTGCCGCGGACATCATCGATATGGCAGCGTGACTCACATCCAACGGCCTCCGGCAAACCCGGCGCGGTTCACAGCGACGGCAAGGAGCAGTTCGACCAGGTGATGACCGCGGTGCGCGCCAGCCCCGAGCTGGTCGCGTTGGGGAAGGACGGACGCGACCAGGAGCGGTTCACGTCGCGCGACATGATCGCGGTGGAGGCCCGGCTCGAGCGCAGCGCCGGCGCGCTGGCGGCGCGCGACGGTCACGGCATCGCCGATCGCCAGCGTGACGCCGCGATCGGCGCGGCCCAGGGCAGGGGGCTCGTCTTGTCGGCCGAGCAGCGCGACGCCCTCGACCATATCACCGGCCGCAAGGGGCTGGCGTCGGTCGTCGGCTACGCCGGCAGCGGCAAATCCGCGATGTTGGGCGTCGCGCGCGAGGCTTGGGAGCGGCAGGGCTACCAGGTGCGCGGTGCGGCCTTGTCGGGGATCGCGGCCGAGAACCTTGAGGGCGGGTCCGGCATCCAGTCCCGCACCCTCGCCAGCCTTGAGCACGCATGGGGGCAGGGGCGCGAGCAGCTAGGCCCGCGTGACGTGCTGGTGGTGGACGAGGCGGGCATGATCGGCTCGCGCCAGATGGAGCGGGTGTTGAGCCAGGCGCGTGACGCCGGGGCCAAGGTCGTGATGATCGGCGACCCCGAGCAGTTACAGGCGATCGAGGCGGGCGCGGCGTTCCGCAGCGTCACCGAGCGGCACGGCGCGGCCGAGATCACCGAGATTCGCCGGCAGCGCGAGGATTGGCAGCGCGACGCCACCCGCGCGCTGGCGACCGGGCGCACCGGCGAGGCGATCCACGCCTATGACGGCAAGGGCATGGTCCACGCGGCCGACACGCGCGAGCAGGCGCGGGGCGAGCTGGTCGATGGCTGGGATCGGCAGCGCCAGGCCGAACCGGGCAAATCCCGCATCATCCTCACCCACACCAACGCCGAGGTCCGCGAGCTGAACGAGGAAGCGCGCGGCCGACTTCGCGCGACCGGCGACCTTGGCGACGACGTGACGTTCAGCGCCGACCGGGGGACGCGCGCGTTCGCGCGCGGCGACCGCCTGATGTTCCTGCGGAACGAGCGGTCGCTAGGGGTGAAGAACGGCACGCTTGGCACGATCGAGCAGGTATCGGCCGAGGGGATGAAGGTTCGGCTCGACAGCGGCGCGCGGGTCGCGTTCGACGCAAAGGACTATGCCGCGGTCGATCACGGCTACGCCGCCACTTTCCATAAGGCGCAGGGCGTGACCGTCGATCACGCCCACGTCCTCGCCACCCCCGGCATGGACCGCCACAGCGCCTATGTCGGCATGTCGCGGCATCGTGATGACGTGCAGCTCCATTACGGGCGCGACGACTTCGCCGACCAGCGCCAGCTCGTCCGCGCCATGTCGCGCGACCGGGGCAAGGACATGGCCGGCGACTATGCGCGGCCCGAGCAGGACCAGGCCCGTGCGTTCGCCGATCGGCGCGAGATCCGGTTCCCGGAACTCGCGCGTCAGGTGGCGGAGAAGGTGCGCGACAAGGCCAGGGGCATGTTCGCCGGGTTCCGGCCGAAACCGACGTCGGAAAAAACGACGTCGCCGGAGCGCATCGCGGCCGATCGGCCGCTGGCGCCCTCGCAGGCCCGTGCGATCGAACGCTATGGGCGCGCCGCGGCCGATATAGGCCGGATGCGGGAGCAGGGGTTGCCGGTGCTGGCGCACCAGGAACAGGCGCTGGCGAAGGCGGGCGACGCGCTCGACCAGGTGCGACCGAATGGCGCGCGCGACCTCGCCAGCGCGATCGAGCGCGACCCCCAGCTCGCACGCGCCGCGGCCGAAGGGAACACGGGCGGCGCGGCGAAGGCGATGGAGGTAGAGCGCCAGGTCCGTATCGACCCGGAGAAGCGTGCGGGGCGCTTCGTGGAGCAGTGGCAGGACATGAAGGCGGCGCGGGCCAGTATGGAGCGCGCCGGCGACCGCGCGGGCGCGGAGAAGCTCGGCAAGCGCATGGAGAGCATCGCGGGCGGGTTGCATCGCGACCCGCAGCTCGAATCCGCCTTGAAGCGGCACGCGCCCGAGCTGGCGTTGAACATGGAGCGGGGCCGGTCGATCGGGCAGGAGCTGGCGCAGTCGGTCGGACAAGGCCGCGACCGCGATCGTGGCATGAGCCGGTAAGGGGGACGGGTGACGGACGAGGACGATCAGGGCGGAACCGACGCGGCCGAGGCGTTCGAGGCCATGCGTGGCGAGCTGGCGCTGTTGCGCCGCGCCGTGGAGGGTCTGGCGGCCGAGCGCGGCGCGATCGACGTTCCCGACTACACCGAGACGTTAGGGCGGATGCAGCAGGGCGTGGACGCCACGGCCGCCCGCGTCGCGCTCATCAACGACGTGATCGTGCGGAGTCCGGCGCTGGCGATGACGCCGGAGCAGATGGCGCAACGGATCGCCGCGGTGGGCAACGCCGCCCGGCGCGAGGATCAGGCGGCGCTCGCCAAGGCGGGCGAGGACAAGGCCCGCGTCATGGCCGAGCTTCGCGCCATCGCCGGGTCCGCATGGACACGCGCCGACCAGAGAAACCGGCAGCTATGGTTCGCCTTGGGCGGGGTAGCGGCCGGCATCCTCGCATGGGCGATCGTGCCGGGCCTCGTCGCGCGCGAGCTCGCGCCGGCGAGCTGGCGATGGCCCGAGCGCATGGCGGCGCGGACGCTTGACATGCCCCGTTGGGAGGCAGGTCAGCGGATGATGCAGAGCGCCGACGCCGCACAGTTCCGCGCGATCGTCGCGGCCGACAAGATCGTGACGGCCAATCGTGAAACGATCGAGGGTTGCAGCAAAGCGGCGAATCGGGCGCGTGCCACAGTGCGATGCACAATTAAGGTCGCCCCGTAGTGGCCGCGTATCTATTCCGCCAAGCAATTGACAATAGACAATCCGGCCCGGTCCTCACCGTGGCACGCTTGGGCGGGTCCAATTAGAGGTCGGCGCATGGCTTCACGATCAGGCAATCAATACTAAGCGTCGTTAACCATCTTCTAATGCTTACAGTGCGATCATACAGATGCGATAGAAGTCGCACCGGGGTGAATATGAGCAGCATCTCCATCAACGACGTTATGGCCCTGCGGAACGCCGTCCTCGACAAGAACGCGGCGCTTCGGAATATAGCGAGCAACCCGAATTCTGTCGCCGTTTCCGCGGCTGCGAGAGGAGCGGCTTTTGACGCAGCGATGAACACCGCGCTGGGAACGGTGGATAGCCCAAATTCCGTCTCAGGGGTGAGCGGAGCGGCGGGCGTGTCGCAGCCAGGACACGCGGAGCCAGGCGGCTTCGCCTCTACTTTTCAGACGCAGCTTCAAAAAATTAACGCGATCAATGCGCGCGCTGGTGCTTTGACGGTCGCCTACGAACGCGGGGACGAAACCGACATTGCGAAGGTAATGCTCGCGCGGCAGGAGTCCTCGATCGCATTCGAGGCAACGTTGCAAGTTCGTAATAAAGTGCTTTCGGCCTACAAGGACATCATGAGTATGCCGGTCTAGCGCAATCTGCCGAAAGCACATCGCCTTGTCGCTAATCCGGTGCTGCGAAAAACGTTCGCACGCCAGCCCCCGCCTGCGTCCGTCAGCTGCCCTTCGGTTTCCGAGCGCTGTTGTGCATGGACACGATCTTCCATCCTCCGTTCACCTTTTTCAGCACGCTTGTGGCGACGCCGAGTCTTTCGGCGGCCTCGCCGGTTCTTGGCTCGATTCGGTAACGGTAGGTCTCGGTCGCAAGGGCAACCGACCCTTCGAAGCGGACGTCGACCTTGTAGTCGGAGAAGCGGAACGATTTGAACTGCCGCAGCTCGGGACCAAGATGATGGGCGAGGTAGGTGGCGTAGGTTCCTTCAGGGCTTCCTGTCTCGAAGACCCGCGCGTCAATCGTAAACAGTTTTTCGGTTCCAGCGACGTCAAGCTTCTCGATCGCGTTTTTGTACCGTGAGAGCACAGCCTCCACGGCCCGTGTATCGGCATCGCGGGCGACCGGCTGAGCCCACGCCACAACAGGCACGGCGATCGACATGAGCATAATCGTTTTCACGCCGGTGTTCATTCATGATCTCCCAAATAGACTGTCCGGCTTTAGGCTATCACCGCTTGATGCGATATGGAGCAGCCGACTGACCGTCAGGTCGCGAAATGGTCGAGGCTACCGTGTACTAAATAGCCCTTAGCCAACTTTGGATGGCAAGCACGATGGTCACGGCTCACCATCAAACCGAGCATCCCCGCCGTTGTCACGTTATACCAAAAACTGAACAGATGCGGAACCTCGCGGTCCGGTATGCTGAATCAAGAAGCTCGACGGTCACCGGCCAGGGGCTTAGGTCTTGGTTCAGCGAATGGGGATCACACCGACAATATGGCCACGCAACCCGACCAAATTACTACCGGAGAGGATCACGGTGGCCTCGTTCGTCGTCTTATTGCCCGTTGGCGTGACGATCCTGGCGCAACCTACCGAAGCTGGTTTCTGTGGGACGAACGGTTGAAAAACTTCCGCTCGATCCGGCGTGGTATTGGCCAGGTCGTTGGTGAGATCGAGCGCGGCACGTTCGGCGTCGCCTACCGGGGATCGTCGCTCGAAACGGTCGTTCATTCCGTCGCCGAGCAGCGTCAAATTTTCAAAGGCGCTGACCATGCCTTTCTCTGGAAGCCGAAGCTCCGCATACCCGATATCTACGAAAACCCGGAGAACCAGCGGGCGTTCGGTCGCTTGCTCGACGCCTGTTCGTGTTGCGACACGGCCGAGGAAATTATTGGCCATATCCACACGATCGATCGCTTGAAGATCAAGGGGCTCGGGCCCGCGGTCGCCAACCTGCTCTATTTTCTTCACCCGACGCTGGTGCCGCCCTTCAACACCGCGATCGTCAAAGGCTACAACGCGCTGACCGGCTCGAAGGTGAAGCTCGGGAGCTGGGAGCATTTTCTGGCGATGCGGTCGGGTGTACTCGACTTGAACGATCGCCACCGCGACCTGCTATCGAACGACCTGGGTGCGATTGGCGGCTTGCTGTTCGACATCGGCTTCGATCGCTACCCGGCCCCTCCTCTCGATGTTAGCGGCGAGGCGCTGGCAAGTTGGGGACAACGGCTTGAGACGGCGCGCGAGGAGGCGCGCACGCTCAGCAAGGCGGCGCTACGCGAAGGCGAGAACGAGCGCACCCATACTGAAATCCAAGCATGGCTTCGCGATCTAGGACTCGCGCTCGGCTATGACGTGTGGATCGCATCGAACGACCGCAGCCGTGCCTTCAATGGATCGCCGTTGGGACATGGGTGCCTTGAGCACCTGCCCGCCTCCATCGCAACCTCGAAGGGGGCGGATTCCATCCGTCTAATCGACGTGCTGTGGCTTGAGCGCGGCGGCGATCACGTCGCGGCAGCGTTCGAGGTCGAGCATTCGACGTCGATCTACTCGGGCATTGTGCGCATGCTCGACTTGGCGCTGAGCGGCAGCGCCCTCCACGCGACCGCAGGGCTGTTTCTGGTCGCACCCGACGCCCGCGAGGCGGATGTCCGCGCGCAGTTACAGCGTCCCGCGTTCAGCCGCGTCGCCGATCTCGACATATCGTATCTTCCCTACGGCGAGCTGGAGAGAAACCGCGAGGCAATCGCCAGGTTCGGATCGGGGCTTAAAGCGATCAAAGCCATCTCCAGCAAGCTGGCTTGATCGAGAGAGGTAAGGGGTACGCGCGCGCGCCGCGTATTTTCAAATGGGCGGGGGCTCAGCTGGAGATGAATGATGCATCAGATCGATCCCGAGATGAAGGCGTGCATGGACGCCTGCCACGAATGCCATGTCACCTGCCTCCACATGGCGATGAACCATTGCCTTGAGGCGGGAGGCCGACATGCCGAGCCGCAGCACATGAAGATCATGGCCGATTGTGCGCAGATTTGCGCGGTCGCGATCGACTTCATGGCGCGGAAATCTGAGCATCACCGGCATATCTGCCGCGAGTGCGCCGAGATTTGCCGGGCGTGCGCGTCGAGCTGCGAAGGGCTGGACGGCATGGAGGATTGCGTCGCCGCGTGTCGCAAGTGCGCCGAGGCTTGCGACAAGATGGCCGCGTAAATGGCCCGAGGGCGGCGCTTTCCCCGCCGCCCTCCCGTTACATTGCGAGCCAAGGCGCGTGAGACGGTGCGATGCACGGTCAGGGTTGCGGCAACGCTTTAGAGAGGGGCGTTGTCTGCCCTGCCACTAGTAGGCTAGCGGCCCGCCCGCCCGCGGCTTGGCGCGGCGGTTCCAGGCAAACCCGATCACGATCACGGCAAGCATCAGGAGTTGTGCCAGCACCGACTGAAATGTCGGGAACAGGCCCAACATCGAGATACGTGGCACGCTGGCGAGCGGCGCTATGTCGATGATCCCCGCCTCTTGGAGGGCAGCGACTCCCTTACCGGCCAGCACGACCGTCAGAGCGGCCATCAGCCACGAGCTGTAGCGGAAGAACTGCGTAATCGGCAGCGTCCGGCTGTAGCGGAGCATGGCCCAGGCGATGACGGCGAGAAGGCTGATCGCTGCGCCGGCGCCGGCCAGCAGCATCGCGGTGTTACCCTGTGTCGAGAGCGCGGCGTAGAAAAGGATCGTTTCAAAGACCTCCCGATAGACCACCAGGAATGCGAGCCCGAACAGGAACCATCCCGACCCGCTCGATAGCGCCCGTGACATTTTCTCCCGGATATAGCGTTGCCACTGATCGGCTTGGGCCTTGCCGTGCATCCAGATTCCGACCGAGAGCAGCACGATCGCGGCGAACAGCGAGCCGAACCCTTCGGTCAGCTCCCGGCTCGCGCCGCTGATCCCGATCGCATAGGTGGCGACGGCCCAGGTAAGCCCGCCCGCGATGAGCGCCCCGATCCACCCGCCATGCACATAGCGCAAGGCTTCTGGCCGTTCCGCTTTGCGGAGGAACGCGATCATGGCGACCACGATCAAAAGAGCTTCCAGCCCCTCACGCAGCAGGATCGTAAAGGCCCCCAAGAAGGTGGACGCCTGCGTCGCGGCGTCGGGCGCGAGCGCCGCCTCGGCATCATCGAACAGGCCGCCCAGCACTGCCACTCGTTCGGCCACATCATCGGCCGACGTGCTGCTCTCCACAGCGGCGCGATATTCTCCCATCGCGCCTTCGATCCTGGACATGAGCGTCGGGTCGCGCGCCGAGAGCGTCGGTTCGATCGGCTCGAACCCGTCGAGATAGGCGGACAGCGCCAGTTCCTTTGCGCCGCGCCGGTCGCCGCGCCGGAACGCGGCGAGGCTTTGCGCAAGCTTGGAGCGAGCGACCGCGAGCGAGCCCGGGGCTTGTTGCATCACCTGATCGGGGTGGCGCCGCAGATAGGCGAGCACCGCGTCGGCTTTCGCCTGCCCGATGCTGCCCGCAAGCGCGGCGGGGGTGAGCGCGACCAGGGTTTTCAAATCGGGGATCCGCGCCCGCAAGCTCGGCTGGGACTTCCACAGCCGTTCGCCTTCGACCGCTTGCGCGTCGGTCAGGGCGAAGCTGCCAGCGCGGAACGCCAGCGCCCAGCGTTGATCGTTCGGCAGATCGGCGAAGCTCTGCATCGCGGTCCCGTCGATGCCTTGGCTTATCACCTGATAGAGCGCGAACACGCTGCGCTGGCGCGCCCGTTCGGCGTCGGTGAACGCGATCGGCGGCGGGTCGAGTCTGGCAGCGTCAGGCCCATGTCCGTCGCCGGTGAGGCCGTGGCAGGACGAGCAGCTTTGGACGTATAGCCTTGTTCCCATGGCGGGGTCGGGTGCCTTGGCGGGAGCGAGCGGCACCGGATAGGCCTTGAGCAGATCGGCGGCGAGGCCATGCGCGAGTGTCGCGACCTCTCGGGACGATCCCTTGCGGCCGATCACGGCTTCGAGCTGCGAAGCGCTTTGGATTAGAGATTGCCGCTCAGGCGTCGCGGGAAGTGCGCGGAGGCGCGTCGACACCCCAGCGGCGAACTCCGTCATCTCCGCGTATTCGGACGCGCTTATGACCGCGCCGTTGGCGACCGCACCGCCATAATCGACCGCCATATAGTCGAGCAGACGCCAAGCAGTTTGAACATCGCGGGTATCGGCCATCGCCGCAGCGGGGATCAACAGCAGCATAAGCGACGCGACCAGCGCGACCAGAGGTGACGGCATATGGGTGATCGATTCCAAGCTTCACTCGTCGCGGACTATGCGAACAACTCTCATTAGCAGTATTGGGCAGCGTGCGCGACCACCAATGGCAGGATGATGAACATCGCCGCCGGAGAGCTGGCGGGCGATCGTCTCCGGCGACAAGATCGTGACCGCGAACCCGGAGACGATCGGGGGGGTAGAAAAGCGGCAGCGAAGGCGCGTGACGGTGTGCGATGCACGATCAAGGTTTTCGATGAGGCTAAGCAGTGATTGAAGATACTTTCAGATCACGTACTTGTCCCAGCTTGCATAATGCTCGGCGCTGCGCTTTCCCCTTGGAAAGCTGAGGCCGACGAGCGCAATGCCGGCTACGACCGAGGCCACGGCCCCAAGGTGACCAACGCCGTCGAGGAGGAAAGGCGCGGCCACAAGCCAGGCTCCGAACGCGACGTTGATCAGCCGCAGCGCGCGGGCAACTTCTGCGGTGGCGATGATCGCGACCGTGATGACCAGCGCACCCACAACGTGATCGCTGTTCGCCATACCGCCTTCCGTGCCGAACAGTATTCGGGTCAGCATCAGCAGGACGCCGATGACGATGCTCGCAGTCAGCGTCCATGGCAGGGTCAGTCCCTTCTTTGCGTCCGCCCAGAAGGTGCTTGGCGAGGCCATCGCGTCCGACGCGTCCACCGCTCCCGCCTCTATCGCGTCACCCTGGAAGAAGGTGCGGATCAGCGGTTTGCCTTGCCGGCGCGCCCAGAGAAGGAACTGACCCATCGCAATCACCTCGTCGAGCGCGAAGGGGATCATGATCAGCATGGCGAGCGCGGCGATCAGCGCCAGCGTGCTCCATGTGCCGATGACGATGGGCTGACTGATGATGAAATAGATGCTGATGACGCCGAGCGGGATGACAAGGATGCCGAAGAAGGTCACCATCCACGGCATGGTCCGCCAGCGGTCGCGGGTGCCCATTACCGCCATCAGGATCTCGAGGACATAGCTGACCGTGCCGAGCCCACCATCGGGAATCGGCCAGGCCTTGGACATGTCCGAGGTGATGATCTCCTCGGTGCCGTTGCGTGGATCGCTCAGGGAGCCGGCGAAAAACGGCTCCCAAACGCCGTCAATATGCCCCAGTTGGTAGGCGGTGAGGATGCGAGAGGTGAGAAGGCCGATCAGACCCATGGCGACGATCGGCAGCCGCTGTGCGTCGGTGGATGGCGAATAGGTCCAGCCGGGCGGGATGTTCTTGGGGTCCATCATGCCCGCCATGCTCATGCCCGGCATCATCGGCACGAGCACCGACAGGGCGATCACGGCCGAGCCGATGAGCAGGTTGTTGTTGTACTGAGCGGCGCTCGGGCTCCAGAAGATCAGCGGGGCGAAGAACAGCCAGATGCCGACGAACGCGACCGCCCACTGCGCCCATGTCTTGGTGCGCGGAACGAGCGACAGCGCGCCGAACAGCACGATGGCGAGGCCGCTGACGACATCGCTGATGGCCAGCGCGTTCGCCCGCCACTCGATCGACGGCAGCCCGCGATCAATAGTTACGAAGCGCGCCGCCTCGCCGACACTGTGAGTGGTCACGGAGTCGTAGATAAGCGGGCTGGAGGCGAGCCACAGCCCAAGACCGATGTTTGCGTAAAGAGCCCAGCGCGCACGGCGCTCGTCGCGGTCCATTATGGCCATGTGATCGCCGTGTGCACCGTGACCGGTCATCGCCATGTCCGCCGCGCCAGGTCGGTGCCCCATGGCAGCATGGTCCATGCTGCTATGGTCCGCAGCCCCGTGATCCATGTCGGCCATTCCACCGCCTGCCGCTGCGGGTTGTTGGCCCGGCGCTACAGGTTCGGCCTTTAGCTTATCGTGCCAGGCAACCAGATTCTCGTTAAGCTTGTTGTTCCGATACCAGGCCCGCGGGTGGCGCTTCAGCGCGGCGACGATCGTCGGCAGCGTGTCCCGGAGGCGATGCTTCGGTTCCCAACCGAGCAGCAAGCGGGCGCGTGAAATATCGAGGATATAGTGGTCGTTGCTGCTGTCGATCATCCAGGGCTGGATGAAGTCGTCGCTGCCGAGCGCTTCGTTCTGCAGGATGATCCCGGCTTTCGCGAGCGGCTGCGGAATCCGGATCGTCTTCCAGCCCTCGCCGTGGAGCGCCTCGCCGACGATGTCCTGGATCTCGGCATAGCCGGGTGCGTCGGGCTCGCCGATGAGCAGCGGCAGTTCTGACGGCAGTTCGTGCCGCCGATCGACCAGACGCAGCACGGCGTCAGCCAAGTCGTCGCGGTGCACCGATGACTGCGCCGCACACAGCATGCCGGGATAAAAATGCGAAATCAGGCGGTGCTCGTAAATCTGCGATATCTGCTGCGCGAGAAAAGCCGAGCGTCCGTCGTCGTCGTAAACTCCGGCGGCGCGCATATAAACGACGGGGATGTTTCCGTGGCGCTCATGCAGCAATGTCTCGGCGTCGACCTTGGACTGCGGATAGGCCCAGGACGCGCCGATCGGCGAGTCCTCGTTGATGCGCTCGTCGGGTGTGGGGGTCGGCTTATGAACGAGCATCGTGCTGGCGAAGACGAATTGTCTGACTTCGAACGATTGCAGCCCGTCAATCAGCCGGCGGGTGCCCTGCACGGTGACCTTGTCGTAGAGCGGATTGGGGTCACCCGTGATATCATAATAGGCGGCGAGGTGGATCACCGAGGCGATGCGGTTGCCGTACCGTGCGCGCACCTCGTCAAGCGCAACTCGGACCGCTTCGTCTGACCCGAGGTCTATGTCGATCGCCGCCGCGGGCGGCGGTGGGTCGGGAGGGCCGGCGCGATCAAGGCCGACGACCGTGTAGCGCTCGCCGAGCTGGGCAATCAGCGCTGCGGCGATAAAACCGCTCGCACCCGTGATGAGGACGACTTCGCCACCCTGGCCGCTGCCGGCTTCACTGCGTTTGCCATCGGTCATGACTTTGCCACCCTTGTTCATTCATCTCTGAAAACACTGACAGGCCCACCCGGACCAACCCTCTCGCACGCCCAGCTTTGCAGCGCGACGCGGCCTTCCCGCAAGCGCCTGTGGGCGACTTAGGGCGTCGGACACGTAAGCTCAGTCCAAGCGGGGGGTGTCTTGGGAGGCGAGGGTTAAGCCGCGTAAGTGGGTAAAAGAAGGTGGAAGGCCTGAGCGGCGCTTGCGTGGACGGTTGGTCCATAGCGCTTACATGCCCGACGCGGGTGGCGCGAGGGTGCCTAGCCATGCCACGAGCGCCAGGATGCCGATCACGCAGGCTGTCTCGACCGCAAGGCTGACCCGCAGCGCCGTAAGCGCCCCGCCATGGTCGTTCATGGCAATCGAGCGCTCGAAGGCCGGCGTGAGGCGGAACCGATTGAGCGAAGCGAGCTCCAGCATCGCTGCGAACAAAACCAGCTTGGCGAGCAGCAGCAGGCCGTAGAGCGTCGTCCCCAAGGCCGCGAAATTGGCTGGGCCGACGAGCAGCCAGCTGTTGATCAAGCCGGTGACCACCAGGGTAACAACCACGAGCGTGCCGACGGCGCCGAACCCATGCAGGGCGCGATGGGTCAGCCGAAGGTGCGCGGCATCGATCTCCTCGGTGCGACGCGTCAACAGGAGAAGCAATCCGAACAGCGCGCCGACCCATATACCGCCTCCCAAGAGGTGGAGGATGTCCGCACCGAGGTGAAGCCATCCGGTGCTTCCCTCGTCCATGGCGCCGTGCCCGTTCCACGCGAGTGTCGCCAATGCCGCGGCGGCGGCAATCATGGCGATAGCCAGCCACGATGCTCTGCCTCGCGCCAGCAGGGCTGCACCGACGGCGATGACCAGCGCCACCATACGCACCTTCCAGGCGGTGCCAACCGGTGGCCCCCCGAGCAGCGCGGCCACCGCTGCCTGGTCGATCGGCCAGAATGCAGAACCGGCCATCGCCGAGGCCATAAGGATCAGGCCAACGGCTGAGAGCAGCAACCCGAGCGCTGCGCTTGCCGTGAGCCAAGGCCGCAGCGCGATGGCATCATCGCGCTCGCCAAGACGAAGACCATAGAGGCTGAAGGCCGACAGGCCGAACAGCGCCGCCAGGACCAGGTATAACGCCAAGCGGATGGCGACGGTCGGCCAGTCGAGCATTCGCTCACTTCACCGTGAAGTTGTAGCTGCCGGTGATTTTGTGTGTATCGCTAGAGACGACCTGCCAGCCGACGCTGTAGCGCCCACGCGGGAGGCGCTGCTTCGGGGTGATGGTGAGCGTCCGGCCATCGGCGCCGACTGCGGCGCTGCTGGGCATTTTCATGGCCGCCATGCCCGGCATCGCTGCCATGGTAAGGTCGGCCTTGGAGAAAGCCGGCACGAGTTTCTCGCTGAACTGAAGGCTGATCTTCTCGGGGGTCGCGACGGCCGCGTTGGCGGCGGGGCTGGCGGACACCAGCTTCGGATGCGCGTTCGCCACGCCGCCTGCGAAGAACAGGGCGGCGGCGGCAGTCGTGATGAACAAGCGGCGCATTTAGGATAATCTCCATTTCAATTGGGCTCACCTGTTATTACGCAGCCGGGCGGGTCACCCCTCACGATCTTTTTTTCCGTGCCGACGCTCGAACTCTCGATGAGGGGTCGGCGGCGTCGGCGCGTATTCAGAAGGAGCATGGAGCGCTTTTTCACTGCGTCTCCCCTTAAACGAGCTGTGGCCGCGGGCCTGACAGGCGAATGCGCGGGGTAATGATGAGGTTGCGGTTGACCGATCAGGGCTGGACTGGAGATCCTGAGGAGGTCATCGACTGTCTGATAGTGGGCGGCGGTCCAGCGGGCCTCATGACCGCGATCTATCTGTCGCGGTTTCTCAGGAGCTGCGTCGTCTACGATGCGGCGGCAGGGCGCGCCGCGTCCATCCCGCGCTCGCACAACCTGCCAGGATTTCCCGGCGGCATTTCCGGCGTCGCGTTTCTTGCCCGCCTGCAGGCTCAGCTGCGCGAATATGGCGGGACGATCCAGAGAGGTGAGATCGACGCAATCGTCGCGTCAGGCGACCACTTCTCGGCAAGCTGCGAACTGAACGTCCTGTATGCGCGGACCGTTGTCCTTGCGACGGGCGTCGTCAATCGGCGTCCCGAGATGCCTGATGCGATGCATGACATCGGCGTGGCGCGTGGGCTTCTCCGCTATTGTCCGATCTGCGATGGTTATGAGGCCCGGCGGATGAACGTGGCGGTGCTCGGCGGCAGTGGTCACGGCGCTGAAGAAGCCGAATTCCTGAGGGCTTATGGAGCCAAGGTCACGCTTCTGGCGGAACACTCGCTCGATCTTGGGCCGACCGAACTTGCCAAGCTGGACCAGCAGGGCATTGATGTCGCCCCCTCGCCTGTCGAGCAGTTGCGTCTTGGCGACTGTGTCGAGGTGAGGCTGGCCAATGGCCTGGAGCTACAATTCGACACGCTTTACCCCGCGCTCGGCTCGTCGCCTCGGACGCGGCTTGCCTCTTTGCTCGGAGCACAGCTCAGCGAATCGGGGTGCGTGCTGACCAATGCCCATCAACAAACCTCGGTTAAGGGTCTCTACGCAGTCGGCGACGCCGTGGAAGGGCTCGATCAGATCAGCGTCGCAGCCGGACAAGCGGCGATCGCTGCGACCGCAATTCATAACATGTTGCGCGACCGCGACAGTGGATTGTCGTCCGCCATCGCCGGGCTGTATCCCGCTCGGAGCGTACCGCCGACGTAGTGGGAGCCACTGGCGGTGCACCGAGCGAAAGCCGCCAACAAAGCGCTGATCGCCGGCTCGCTTGTCATCTTCTTCGGCTGCTTCGCGCTTATTCGTATCCACACGACGATCGGCGACACGGCCTTCCTCCGTTCGATGATCCCGCACCACGATCCCGAGGCTTGCGCGGGAGTGCATCGAGACAGTGTGCTATTACCAGCGTCGGGGGTTGCTCGACACGCCCTAGCGGGGCCGGGCTCGCCGGCGGCATCCGACGCTATGCTTGAAAAGGCCTACGGCACGAAGGTCGGCGCTGCCGCATTTTGTCGCATTCTCCTTCGCAGCGCGCCAACACGCGACCGGCTACTAAGCGTCGGGGCCCCTCAGAACGCCAAGTGGTTTATTCCGCCGTGCATGAAGGTTCCGCCGAGGAACCCCTGGATTGAGATCGCGAGTGTCATCAGGCCAAGCACCGCCCAGTACAACGACCGCGACCGCTCGGGACCCTTGCGGTGGCGCGCTGCCATCCAAGCCAGCGCGACGCCGAAGACCGCGATCGATGTCCCGAGCCAGCGATGCGTCATCAGGATAGGGTTGCGGTCGGTCAGGTAGAACCCGCCTGCGAACCAGCCCAGGAACGCCGCCACGATCGCTCCCAGCGCGCCGACGACCAGCATTATGTGTGCGACATGCTGATAATCCCGGTTGCGGCGCCACAACCCGAACAGCTCCACCCCGAACGCACCGATGAACAGGGCGATGGGAAAATGAATGACCATGGTATGCACCCGCCCCAGCCAGCTCACAAGCCGTTCGCCGAAAGTCTTGTTCTTGTTGGCGGTCTCCTCGTGCATGCCGCCCATGTCCATGTCGTCGCCGGCGATGTCGCGGCCGCCCATGTTCATGTCCACGGTCGACATAGAGCCCATGCCCATGTGGCCGTCGCCAGCGTCCGCCCCATCTGCTTTCTGCGTCTCGGCTGCGCTGCTAGCGGCCGGCCCGGGACCGGCCCCGAGCGCATCGTGATCTTCGTGCGCCGATGCCGACGTGCTTACCGAGATTGCAACCGCAAGGAGTAGAGCGAAAGCCCCGCCTCGTTTACCGCCCATCACCCAACCCCTTGAACCGTGTTGTTTCAATCCAGTTTACGCACGCCGCGCCTTCTTCCCTCACCTGCCCAGCTTCCTTTGTGAAACTTTCCGTCTGCTCTTCAAGACGGACTGGACGCCACAGCTACGCTGGCTGCGGCGACCGCGTCATGCCACTCCGCCAAAAAACATCGGCCGATCAGCTGCCGTGGCGGGCGAACAAGCGGCGTCCGCCGGTGCCGAAGGCGACCACGTCATAGGCCTGCGCCTTGACGCCCGGCACTTCCATTCCAGGCGAGCCGAGCGGCATACCGCCGACCGCGAGGCCCCGCACGCCCTTGGGCCGGGTCGCGAGAGCCCGCTTCATGTCGGCGATCGGCACGTGGCCCTCGAAAGCCATGCCATCGGCGATCGCGGTGTGGCAGGACGAGAGGTCCGCGGGAACGCCCGCGCGCTTCTGCAGCGCCGGGCGGTTAGAATCATCGACGACGCGCACCTGACGGCCGAGCTGCTGCTGCACCTGCGCCGCCCACTTGGCGCAACAGCCGCAGCCGGGGTCGCGGTGCATAACGATCGGGGTAGCCGCGCTGGCGGCAACCGGAACCAACAAGGCTGCGGCAGTAAGCGCAAATCGCAACGCTGACTTCATGGAAAAATCTCCTTGGTCGTTCCTCCCGTCTCCTCGCTGGGGGCGGGAGGAACGAGGCTTATTACTGAGGACGCTTGCCCATCGATCGAAGCATCGCCTGGAGCTCACCGATGCTGTTGTTCTGCTCGGCAATCGATTTCTGAGCCATTTGCCGGGTCTTCGCATCTGGCGCCTGGCGGAGAACGATCTGCGACATGGCGATCGCACCGCGGTGATGCTCGATCATCTTGCGGACCCACGTCTCGCTCGCATTAGCGCCCTTGGCCTTCATCATCTTTTCATGCATCGCCATTTCGGCGGGCATGAAAGGCGTGTTCATGCCAGGCATGTTGTCGTGGTTCATGCCTTGCATTTTCGAGTGGTCCATGCCCTGCATCTGCTGCTGAGCCAAAGCGGGGCTCGCCGACATCGCGGCCAGAGCCAGAAGTGTTACTGCCTTGAACATCGTTTTCTCCTTCTTGACCTCAGCCAACCCGACAAGACTAGTCGGCCTCAAAACCATGTGCGAATGCCCAGAACGAGGCTGGTGGATATCGCATCCTCGCCATCCTCGCGTGCAAAACGAGCAGAACGGCCCACTCTGCGCTCGTACGAAACACCTATATAGGGGGCGAACTCTCGCTTCACCTCGTAGCGCAGCCGCAAGCCAAGCTCGATATCCGACAAGCCCGAACCGATCCGGTCTGCCGGAACGTCCTGCGCCGCAAACTCAGCTTCGACACGAGGCTGGAGAATCAGCCGCTGGGTGATGCGCTGATCGTAATAGCCTTCAACGCGGCCCAGCACGTCTCCCTTGCTAGACAAGAACAGTGCGCCCTCGACATCGAAGAAACCCGGAGCCAGGCTCTCAAAACCGACTGTCGCGTAAACACGCGAGGGATTAGGCTTGAAGTCGTACCGGATCCCTGCCTGAAAATCGGTATAGGGTCCGATTGCCCGTGCGTAGAGCGCCTGCAGCTCCGCCCTTTCCAAGCTTCTCCCAAAGTTCCCTTCGCCCTCGGTTTTAAGAACCAGACGATTAACGTCGCCACCGTACCAGGCGCTGCCATCCCAACGATAAGCATCGCGACCATCCCGGATCTGGACTTCAGCCAGGTTGAATATGACCTGCGAGAAATTCTGCCCCCCGTGCATCTGCAGATGCTGCTGCGAATGCGCCATGGCGGCGGCAGAGTAGACTTGGTCCGCGGCCCGATCCGTCGGGATCGGCGGCGGCGGAGCGTTGCCGGCCGGCAGGTTGGTCCCGACCATCGTCATGCCGGTCGCCGAAGGAGGCATGCTTCCCATGTCATGACCCGCCATGCCTTGCATAGCGCCCGAACCATGGTCCATGCCCTGCATGGCACCTGGCTGGCCGGGGGCGGCACCGCCGGAGGTATCTGGCATCGCCGACATGTCGTGCCCGGCACCAGGATTGGGGTTGGCTCCAGGCGTAGTCATGCCCGGCATGGCCGTCATGTCATGACCGGCGTGAGGATCGGCAACGACCGCTCCAGGGGCCGGCGGCTTGGCGGACCGACTTGCGGCGGGCCTGGCCGCCGATCCCGCCTTCGCGCGCGGTGTCGACCTGGCGGCAGGCTTCGCGGACTCCTTGCGCGCGGCAGGCTTGGTTGCTGCGGGCTTCTTGGCGACAGGCTTTTTCGCCGCTGGCGTCTTTGGCGGCGGCATCTTCATGCCGGGCATGTTGGAATGGTCCATCTGCGCGGCCACCGGACTTGCGAGGCCAAGTGCCGCGCCGCCAGCGATCAAGAGGAACTTAGGCTGCATCGCGGTTCTCCTCGCCCATCGGGCGAACCGTCACGACACGCATCATCCCCGCGGTCATGTGATAAAGATTGTGGCAGTGGAACGCCCAGTCGCCGGGCGCATCGGCCGTTACGTCGAATGTCATCTTACCGCCGGGCGCCACATTCACCGTGTGCTTGCGAGGCGCGAAGTCGCCATGTCCGGTCACCAGCTCGAAGAAGTGGCCGTGCAAATGAATTGGGTGCGGCATCATCGTGTCATTGACCAGGGTGACGCGCGCGCGCTCGTCCTTGCGGAACGGGATGGGGTCGGCAGGGTCGCTCATCTTCTGGCCGTCAAAGCCCCACATGTAGCGCTCCATATTGCCCGTCAGGTGGATCTCCAACTGACGCGACGGGGCGCGAACGTCCGGGTTGCGGTCGAGCGCGACAAGATCGCGATAAGTGAGCACGCGATGATCCGCGTCCTCCAGCCCCTGCGGCGGCTCGCCCGTGCGGTCCTTCGGCATCGGCGAGATGGTCTGCACTCCCGGCCCCATCTTGACGCCGGGCGCGTTCTTGGGGTTGCGCATGTTCATGTCCATGCTGCCGCCTGACCCATGATCCATCCCGGCCATGCCGCCGCTGCTCATCTGACCATGGTCCATGCCCGCCATCCCGGCAGCGCCCGCCGCCATTTGGCTATGGTCCATCCCTGGCATAGCGCCGCTCATCTGGTCGCCCCCCATCCCAGCCATGCCGGCCATCGCAGCGCCTACCGCCTTCGTTCCGTGATCGGTGGGCTCTTTCCACCCGGTGAGCTTCCACAGGTTGCGCGAGGCATTCTGCATCAACGTGGGATCCGGCCCGCGCTTTGCGACCGGGTTCTCGTCCGCCATACCGGACATCCCCTCCATCCCGCTCATGCCGCTCATGTCCATGCCCATGTCGGTCATGGTCAGCAACGTGCGCGGGCGGAGCGGCGGGACCGGGGCGATCATGCCCTCGCGCGGGGCCAGTGTCGCGCGCCCCATGCCGGATCGGTCGATCGCCTCGGAAACGAAGCTGTAGGCGCGGTCCTCGGGCGTCACGATCACGTCGAAGGTTTCCGCGACGCCGATCTGGAATTCGTCCACGGTTACCGGCCGGACGTTCTGGCCGTCGGCCTGCACCACCGTCATCGGCAAGTCAGGGATGCGCACGTTGAAGTTGGTTTGCGCCGCAGCATTGACGATGCGCAGCCGAACCCGCTCGCCCGGTCGGAAGAGGCCCGTCCAGTTGTCGTAAGGGCCAAAGCCATTGACGAGGAAGGTGTAGGTCGACCCCGTAACATCCGCAATATCGGCCGGGTCCATGCGCATCTTGCCCCATTCCATCCGATCCTTGAGGCGCATCTCGCGGCCGGCGAGCAGCCCGCTCAGCGTCGGGCGCTGATAGTTGAAATAGGCGCCGCCCATCTGCTTGAGCTTGCGGAAAATTTCCTCGCCCGTCATTTCGCTATGGTCGGAGAGGACGATCACATGCTCGCGGTCGAACGCGATCGGGTCGGCACCGGCCGGATCAATCACGATGGGTCCGTAGAGCCCTGCCTGCTCCTGTTCGCCCGAATGGCTGTGATACCAGTAGGTGCCCGACTGCAAGATCGGGAATTCGTATACGAAGGTCGAACGCGCCTTGATGCCAGGGAAGCTGATGCCGGGCACGCCGTCCATTTGGAACGGCAGAATGAGCCCGTGCCAGTGAATCGAGCTATCCTCGTCGAGATTGTTGGTCACTGCGAGACGGACGTTCTGGCCCTCCTGGAGGCGGACGAGCGGTGCGGGCACGGTGCCGTTGACGCCGATTGCCGGCGTCGTGATCCCGTCCATGACGAGCTTCATCCTGTCGATCGTCAGCGCGATGTTTGTGCCCGACACGGTCGGCAGGGGCCTGGCGATGCCGCGCGACACAGGTTGCGCCCAAGCCGGCAGGTAGGCCGACATGGCCAGCGTGCCGCCAAGCATGGCGGTTCCGCGCATTACGTCGCGCCGGTTTAGATTGCGGCTCATGCCTTTCCTTCGCTCCAGTTCAATGCTTGCGGCCGGCGGCGGGGGGGGGGGGCCGCCAACCTTA
>Ga0209813_10000103_pt1 | contig 31517 bp, 36 predicted proteins | sample EndMethybrTD3033_FD_187596 | JGI IMG/M metagenome (GOLD analysis project Ga0209813, IMG submission 187596) | Populus endosphere microbial communities from Tennessee, USA - Endosphere MetaG P. TD hybrid TD303-3 (SPAdes) (version 2) | ecosystem: Host-associated > Plants > Roots > Endosphere... | reverse complement strand
GCTCGGATGGGCACACATCCTCCTCACTGGCGAGTACCTTTGGCCCAAGGACGCCGGCGCTTAGGGTGTCATTCCGCCCTCAGCCGGAACCGACCCCTTGCAGGCCTATCGTGAAAAGACGAAAGGGGATCTGCTGGTGATGGGCGCCTTCGGACATTCCCGGGCACGGGAATTCGTGCTTGGCGGCGCGACCAGGTCCGTGCTCGACCACCCGAGCTGCCCGGTCCTGCTCTCCCATTGATTATCGAGTTCGCATCGAATGACGGGGCAGTGCTTCATGAAAGCGTGCTCAGCAACCGATCGACGTCGACGGTCGCGAAGCTGATGAAAGAGTCAGCGATGCCGTAGGGCAGCAGCAAGGTTCGCCCGTGCAGCAGCGCGCCGCAGCTATAGACCACGTTCGGGACATAGCCGTCGCGGTATTTGGGATCGGTGGTGATCAGCGGAAGGCGGCTCCGCCCCAGCACTTGGCTCGGGTTTTCCTTGTCGAGCAGACATGCGCCCAGGCTATAGTTTCGGACCGGCCCCACGCCGTGAGTGATCACCAGCCAGCCTTCGTCGAGCTCGATCGGTGATCCGCAATTGCCCAGCTGTACGAATTCCCAAGGCCAACGCGGGCGCAGGATAATCGCGCCATCGGTCCAGTTGTAGAGGTCGTTGGAGCGAAGCAGCCAGATGCTCTCATGATCGAGCCGTGCCAGGGCGGCATAGTGTCCGGCAATGCGCCGCGGGAAAACAGCGATGCCTTTCGTGTCGGGCACGTCGGTACGCAGCGCGCTGAGTTCGAAGCTCTGAAAGTCGCTGGTTCGCAGCAATTCCTGGCGAACGGTCTCGCCACCGACTGCAGTGTACGTCCCGAGGTAGAAGCTGTAGCCATTTTCCTCCTGGAAACGCACGAGACGCAAGTCCTCGAGGCCGTGTCTTTGGCGGAAGGTGACCGGAAAGATCACCAGGGAAGAGATATCGGTGCAGCTGCCGCATGTCAGGCGCACGCCGGGGTCGTCAGGATGCCCTCCGGGCAAAGGCTCGATATGCGGAGGTATGGAAACATCGCTGATCGGGTCGAGCGTGACGGATGCGCCATCGAAATGCCCGGTGCGGAAGGTAATTGAGGAAAGATGGCCTTCGCCAACAGCTCGCAACGAGAGCACGAAACGGGCCGCGCCGCTGAGGGTCGGCGGCTCGGGATGCGGCACGATGCTGGGATTAAACAGGGCGGCCGACGCGTAGGAATATTCGGCGCTCATATAGGCGCCCACAAGAAGCATCTGATCCTTGGTCAGCGTCGGCGAGGGAAGTGTCGGCGGACAGATGAGGTCGTTGCATCGCCGCAGCAGCACCTGCTCGACATCGCCATGGCGCCCGGCGAGACTCGCGAAGATGCGCTCGAGCTCGGAGCGGCACGTCGATGCATCAAGCCCAATGATCCGTTCGATGATGCGGCCGATCCTGGACCGGCGTCCAGGTTCGGGAGCCGTCGGGTCATCGCCGGGAACGAACGGCCGAATGACGACGCGAGCAGGATTTGCATGCAACGTTGGACCGGTTTCGGTCACCAAACCATGATTGTGCAACTCGATCTCCCACTTTCATTGATAAATCGCCGCACCAGCGGCTGAACAGGACGGAGCAAGCCGCTCGAAGCCGCCGCGAGCATTAACCCACTTTCTGCGTTTCGGCTTCACCAAGCCTCGCAAACACGGGATCTAGGCTGTAGGTTGTTGCACTGCAGCAGGCGAATCGGAATCAGCAAGGGGGTCGAGGATGGCCGACGAGACCGCGAGTTCAGCCTATTTCTGGAACAGTATCATGGCGTCGCCGCTTGCCAGCGCGGCTCCTCAGATGTCGATCCTGGCGGATTTGGTTTCGACCGTGCAGTCATCGGCAGGTCAGGTGATGGAACGTTGTCAGCACGAAGCTTCGACATTGCTGGCGGGACGTTTGGAAGCGGACATGACGCTGATTGGGCAGCTGGCCGCCGCGCGGTCGCCCGGCGATCTTGTTGTAGCCTGTACAGACTTCATCAGCGACGCAGCCTCGGACTACTCGGCGGCGATTGGCAGGATGATAAAGCTCGAAATCGAGGAGGCGGCCGTGGTGAGCAATGCCGCCACCGGCGACGACCTGCGCGACGTGGCCCTCTCCGCGCAGATTGTCGCCTGACGCGCTTGGTGGGGGCAGCGCGCGTGGGAGCTGCCGTATCGTGCACATGTTTCGAGCCGAGTTCAGGTGCCCGTCATGAATGGATCAGGGCGTCGGTAACGCCTCTGCGTCAACGCGATCGCAAGGAGGCCACCGCCGGCAACCGCGAAGCTCAAGCCGAGCGTTGCCGAGAATAGTGACACGAACTCCCTTGCTTCGCCGAAAATGGTGATCATCAGCAAGGCGAAGGGCGCGCCGGCCAAAAGCAACAACCCCAAAGCGAGATCGACGAAACCGCGCAGAAGAAGCCATATCCAGTTCGCCATGGGCGTAAGGCGCGACTGAAACGCGACGTCGATCGACAGCAAGGCGCGAAGGAGGAACCAGATCATGACGAACGGCGCCAGCGGGTAAAGGCCATGCCACGGTCCGCCCACGAAAAGGGCGCCGAGCACGAGCGTGAGAGCGCCCGACCCGAAAGTGATCCGTCCGACCCAGCTGTGGCGTCCGGTCCAGGACAGCAGAAGCTCAGATAGGCCACCGGCGAGCAACAGCCAGCCGACGAGCGTGGGAAGTGCATGGACATGCAGGAGCGGCAGCGCGAAAGCTCCGGCGGCGAGCAGGAGCTTGAACAGGCCGCATCCCAGCGTCAGCTGCCATGGGGCGACGTGGAAGGGCCGATGCATCGCTTTCAGCACTCGCCCGTGCAAGCCTCAAGCGCGTCCTGGTCGAGAATGACGATTGCCCGGCGCGAGGGTGTCGTGATGATGCCGTCGTCGCGCAGACGCGTGATCTGCCGGCTGACCGTCTCGATCGTGAGGCCGAGCAGATCGGCCATGTCCTGGCGGCTGAGAGGCAGTTCGAAGCGAAGCGGTCCATCGCTCTTGTCGCTGGAGTGGCGCTTGGCGATGTGCAGAAGGAAAATCGCGACGCGCTCGCCGGCGCTCTTGCGCGCCAGCATCATCATCCATTGTCTGGCCCTGTCGAGATCGGTCAGGGTCCTTTCCAGTAGGCCGTGCTCCAGGGGCTGGTGATCTTGCGCGAAAGTGTCGAACGCCGAGCGCGAGAAGGTGCAGACACGCGAGTCGGTGAGGGCGATGACGGAATGCATGCTCGTCGCGCCGAACGGACGTCCGATAAAATCGCTGGGCAGCACGATACCGAGCGTCTGGTCGCGGCCATCGGCGCTCGAGACCGACAATTTGAGCGCGCCTTCGAGCACGTTGCCGACAAGGAGCGACTCGTCGCCCTGCCATACAAGCGCCTGCCCCTTCTTGACGATTTGATGCCGCCCCAGCCGATTGAGCCCTTCCAGGCTTTCCTCGGGCAAGGAATGGCAGATCGCCTTGTCGCGAACAGCGCATTGCGTACAGGCGTTCATGGTCTCTCCGCGAGTTGGCCGGTGGGTGCACGGTTCCTATCCGCGGCCCCGGGGCGGAGACATTAGTAGTTTACCTAAGGGAGGATCGGGTCACACGGCCGAGCTGAACCTCCTGCTGCCAGGTTGGCGGTAGGCGTCGAAAGTTGCCGCGATAGTGCGTGCATAAGGGAGCGCGGAAGGGGCGATGGAGAGCGTGTCGCCCTCCCAGCACACCAGGCCGCGGTCGAGGAACGGCGCGAGGCGATCGTGAGCGGGCAAGAGGAGATCAGCCGGCACACTCGCTTTCCCTTGGCAGAGCAGCTGCTCGATGACCCCGCCGCGAAGACGATCGTCAGCATTCCGGCGGATGCCTCGATTGCCGGTCAGGCGCTGCTGCGAAAGCATCATGCGATAGCGGCCTGCGTTCTTTTCGTTTTGGATGAGGAGGTCGGGGAAGCTGCTTATGGCAGACGCGCCAAGACCAATCACCACAGGAGCGTCATCGTCGGTGAACCCCTGAAAATTGCGCGACAGCCGGCTTTCGCGGGTCGCCTGCGCCAGGCCGTCGTGCGGCAGCGCGAAATGATCGAAGCCCACAGCCTCATAGCCGCTCCTCGTGAGCAGCTCATGTCCCTGCGAGGCCATTCGAAACCGCATCGCCTGATCGGGCAGCGCGTCCGCATCGATCCGCCGTTGACGGGCGATCAAATGCGGGACGTGCGCATAACCGAACAGCGCTATCCGATCGGCGCCTAGCTCGACCGCTTTGGCGAGAGAGTCCGCGAGGTCCTTCTCGGATTGTCCGGGCAAGCCGTACATGAGGTCATAGTTGAGGGAAGTAACGCCCGCCTCGCGCAGCATCGATGTGCACCGCTCGATGTCCTGCAGCGGCTGAATCCGCCCGATTGCCTCCTGGAGGCGCGGATCGAAAGTCTGCACGCCCAGGCTCGCATTGCTGATCCGCGTGCCCGCGATCGCCTGCGCCCACGCAGAGGTCAAAGTGCGTGGGTCCAGTTCGATCGAGACGACGGGCTTCTCGAGCCGAAAACTGTCCGTGAGCGAGAGGAACAGGCGAACGAAATCGGTAGCCGTGATCGCATTGGGGCTGCCGCCGCCGAAGGACAGGCGGCGGACCGTTGCGGTCTTCGGCAGCATCCGGCCGACCAGCGCGATTTCGCTATGCAAAGCCTCCAGATAGCTGGCCAGCCGCTGCCGGCGATTTGCACGGCCCGTGTTGCACCCGCAGTACCAGCATATCGTTTCGCAAAAGGGGATATGGACGTAAAGCGAGACATCGCCGTCTGTTCTCGAAAGGGCAGAGGCGAAATCCTGCTCCCCCACATCGTTGCCGAACTCGGCTGCTGTGGGATAGCTTGTATAGCGCGGGACCGGGGTCGCCAGCAGGTCTGGATGGTAAGGCCACATGGTGCGATCTTGCTGCGCCAAGCAGCCTGTTTCATTGAGGAGCATCAAAAATCTGGCCAATTGCCCGTGGCTTTCAGTTTTACGTGGCAGGGCAGCTCTCGAGCGGTGGTGCCAAGGACGCCGCTGCTTATCGCGATCTTAGTCGTTCGGTCGCAAAGGCGCCGGGAAGTGTCGCAAGGACAATCTTTTTGGATTGACAGAATATTGATTTGAAACAAAGTTCGGCGTCGAAGGCGCCGCTATCGGATCGCTCGAACCTTGTGGAGACGACCAGCGAGACGACATGGTCGCCCGGTTCCGGCATGCTTGTCGAGCATGCCTTGAAGCAAGCGGGAGAGGGGCCTTGGCAGTCAGCTGCGGCGCGAACGATCACGCGCGCCGTATGTCCAAGGGTCGATCATGTGCCAGTTTGCCTCTCTGAAGCCATCCGCAACATCAGTGTCGCGCTTTCTGCCTATCCTCAGAGCGTGGGAACAGGACTGCCGGCCGAGCCGTATCAGCTTCTTTGCTGTCGACGCGGAGCGTAGCCGGCAGCCAACAGCAAGGGGTTAGTGATCATGAGCCTGCCCATCGGAATGTGGGGGATGATCATCGGCGTGCTCGGGATCATCGCCATCGCAAGCGGAGCCTGGTTGCTCTTGCGCGCGCGCGACGTGGCCCGACTGACGGACACGCCGAACAACGAGGTCGCGCCGGGACGCAAGCGGAGGCCATCGGCCAGCCGCACCAAGGTGCGGATCGTGCTCGCCATCAACGTGCTCTCCACGATCGGGGCGCTCACGATCTTCGCGCTGGTCGCTTCGCGCACCATCGGCTCCAACGAAACGCAAAACGATCCCTACGCGGCACGGCCCTGACGTAGAAGCAAAGGACGGCGAGAATGGACGAACTACTCTTCAAGGTCGGGGGCTGGTTGTTGCTGGCCATATTGGCGCTCTTCGCCTGCGCGCTCGCCCTTGATTCGGGCTTCTCGGTCCACATGGCGATCGCCTCCGCCACGGCCCTGCTGATCGCCTGGATCACGATGTACAAGGCCGACTTCCAGGTCTTGTCAGGCTTCAAGCCGGCGACAATGCCGGATGTGACCCGGTACGACGACGATCTCATCCGGCTCGGCGTCATTGCGACGCTGTTCTGGGGCGTCGTCGGCTTCCTGGTCGGCGTGGTGATCGCGACGCAGATGGTCGTCCCGACCCTGAACCTCGAGCCCTGGTTCAGCTTCGGGCGCATGCGGCCGCTTCATACGTCTGCCGTCATCTTCGCCTTCGGCGGCAATGCGCTCATCGCGACGAGCTTCTACGTCGTCCAGCGCACCTGCCGCGCGCGCCTCGCATTCCCGGCGCTCGCGCGCTTCGTGTTCTGGGGCTACCAGTTCTTCATCGTCCTGGCCGCGACCGGCTACCTGATGGGCGTCACTGCCAGCCGCGAATATGCCGAGCCCGAATGGTATGTGGATCTGTGGCTCACGATCGTCTGGGTCGCCTATTTCGTCGTTTTCGTCGGCACGCTGCTGCGCCGGACCGAGCCGCACATCTACGTCGCCAACTGGTTCTATCTGAGCTTCATCATCACGATCGCGATGCTGCACATCGTGAACAACCTCGCGGTGCCGGCAAGCCTCTTCGGCTCTAAGAGCTACTCGGCCTTCGCCGGCGTGCAGGATGCGCTCACGCAGTGGTGGTACGGCCACAACGCGGTGGGCTTCTTCCTTACCGCCGGCTTCCTGGCGATGATGTACTACTTCGTGCCCAAGCAGGCGGAGCGGCCGATCTACAGCTACCGTCTGTCGATCATTCACTTCTGGTCGCTGATCTTCCTCTATATCTGGGCGGGACCGCATCACCTTCACTACACGGCGCTGCCCGACTGGGCGCAGACGCTGGGCATGGTCTTCTCGGTTGTGCTGTGGATGCCGAGCTGGGGCGGCATGATCAACGGCCTGATGACTCTGAACGGAGCCTGGGACAAGATCCGCACCGATCCGATCATCCGCATGATGGTCTTCGCGCTCGCCTTCTACGGCATGGCGACCTTCGAAGGTCCGATGCTGTCGATCAAGGCGGTCAACTCGCTGTCGCACTATACCGAGTGGACCATCGGCCATGTGCATTCGGGCGCACTCGGCTGGAACGGGATGATCACCTTCGCCGCGCTTTACTATCTCGTTCCGCGGCTCTGGGGACGCGAGCGACTCTATTCGCTGCGCATGGTGAACTGGCACTTCTGGCTCGCGACGCTGGGGCTGGTGCTCTATGCGGCCGCGCTCTGGGTCGCCGGCATCACGCAGGGCCTGATGGCGCGGGAATATGGCTCGGACGGCTACCTCGTCTACGCTTTCGCCGAGATCGTGGCGGCCATGAAGCCCTACTATGCGATCCGCGTGCTTGGCGGCCTGCTCTATCTCCTGGGTGCGCTGATCATGGTCTACAACGTGTGGATGACGATCCTGGGCCGGCTTCGCAAGGAAGCGCCCATGTCGAGCGCCGCCTACAATCCCGAAGCCGACCGGCCGATCGTGCCGGCCGCGACCCCGGCTGAATGAAGGGAAACGTCTGATGTCATCGCAGCTCGCCACCCAGCACAAGAAGCTGGAGCGCAACGTCACTCTTCTCAGCGTCTTCGCCTTCATAGCCGTGGCCATCGGCGGCATCGTCGAGATCGCGCCGCTGTTCTGGATCGACTCCACCGTCGAGAAAGTGGAGGGCATGCGGCCCTACACCCCGCTCGAGCAGGCGGGGCGCGACATCTATGTGCGCGAAGGGTGCTACACTTGCCACAGCCAGATGATCCGACCCTTCCGCGACGAAGTGGAGCGTTACGGCCACTACAGCCTCGCCGCCGAGTCCATGTACGATCACCCCTTCCAGTGGGGCTCGAAGCGTACCGGACCCGACCTGGCGCGGGTGGGCGGGCGCTATTCGGACGAATGGCACGTGCAGCACCTGAAGGACCCGCGGTCGGTGGTGCCGGAATCGATCATGCCCTCCTATGCCTTCCTGGCGGACACCGAACTCGACCTCAAGGGGATCGACGGAAAGATAGGCGCGCTGCGCAAGGTCGGCGTTCCCTATACAAAGGCAATGATCGACAGCGCCGAAGCAGACGCCAAGCTGCAAGCTTCGTCGGACGGCGACGCGGCCGATCTCGCCAAGCGCTATCCCAAGTCGCAGGTGCGCGACTTCGATGGCGATCCGTCGAGGCTCACCGAAATGGATGCGGTCGTCGCCTACCTGCAGATGCTCGGCACGCTGGTCGACACCAATGCCGCCGCGGCGCAGGAGCGGCGCCGATGACCTACGACGCGCTGCGTCACTTTGCCGACAGCTGGGGCCTGGTGCTCATGGCGATCATGTTCGCGGTTTTTGTCGGCTGGACTTTTCGAAAGGGCGCGCGCTCCCGGCAGGACCGCGCCGCCCGTTCGATCCTGGAGGAAGATGATGGCTGACAAGCGGATCGACGAGGCGACGGGGACGCCCACGGTCGGGCACGAATGGGATGGGATCGAGGAACTCGACACACCCATGCCGCGCTGGTGGCTGTGGACCCTCTATGCGACAATCATCTGGGGCATAGCCTATACGGTGCTCTATCCCGCCTGGCCGCTGGTCAATTCGGCGACGAAGGGCGTGCTCGGCTGGTCGAGCCGCGAGCAATTGGCCGGCGAAGAGGAGGCGGAGCGCCTGCGCAAGGAGCCCCTGCAACTTGCGCTCGCCCGCATCCCGATCGAGCGGCTCAACGAGGATTCGCGGCTGATGCAGGCGGCGGTCGAAGGCGGCCGCGCGGCGTTCAAGGTGCACTGCGTCCAGTGCCACGGCTCTGGCGCCGCCGGTAGCAAGGGTTATCCGAACCTCAACGACGACGACTGGCTCTGGGGCGGGGACATCAAGCAGATTCACACGACCCTGGTCCATGGTATTCGCCAGCCCGGTCACGCCGAGACGCGCATGTCGCAGATGCCCGCGTTCGGGCGCGATGGTATCCTTACCTCCGAGCAGGTGGAGGACGTGGTCAGCCACGTTCGCGTCATCTCCCGTCAGGAGAAGCCGAGCGCAGCCTCGCAGCGCGGCGCGAAGCTGTTCGCCGACAATTGTGCGGTGTGCCACGGCGCGCAGGGCCAGGGCGATCGCAAGTTGGGCGCACCCAATCTCGCCGATTCCATCTGGCTGTTCGGCGGCGATCGGGAGGCGCTCGCGCAAACGGTCAACAACTCCCGCTATGGCGTGATGCCGGCTTGGGGCGCGCGCCTCGATCCGGTCACGGTGAAGATGCTGGCGGCTTACGTACACTCGCTGGGGGGCGGCGAGGATTTCATCCCCGAGCCCGCGCCAAGCGCCGCTGCATCCGCGGCGCCGCAAGCGGCTCCCTCCCAGGCGGCCAAGAGCAATGTCCAGCCCAGATGATCTGACCGGCTCCAAGCAGCAGCTGTTCGAGAAGCGGCAGAAGGTCTTTCCCAAGGCGATCGACGGGCCGTTCCGCCGCTTCAAGTGGCTGGTCATGGCAGTGACGTTGACGATCTACTACGTCACGCCGTGGCTGCGCTGGGATCGCGGGCCCTATGCACCTGACCAGGCGGTGCTTGTCGATATCGCCAACCGTCGCTTCTACATGTTCTCGATCGAGATCTGGCCGCACGAGTTCTATTATGTCGCCGGCCTGCTCATCATGGCCGGCATCGGCCTGTTTCTCGTGACCTCGGCGGTCGGCCGGGCATGGTGCGGTTATGCCTGTCCGCAGACGGTCTGGACCGACCTCTTCCAGCATGTCGAGCGCGCGATCGAGGGCGATCGCAATGCCCAGCTGCGCCTGGAGAAGGCCCCGTGGGGGCCTTCGAAGATCGCCAAGCGCGTGACAAAACACGCGATCTGGCTGCTCATCGCCGTGGCGACTGGCGGCGCCTGGATCTTCTACTTCGCCGATGCGCCGACGCTCGCTCGCCAGCTTTGGGCGCTCGACGCGCCTTATCAGGCCTGGTTCACGATCGGGCTGCTCACCGCCACGACCTACATACTTGGCGGGCTGATGCGCGAGCAGTTCTGCATCTACGGTTGCCCCTGGCCGCGTATCCAGGGTGCGATGCTCGACGAGAAATCGCTGATGGTCACTTACAAGGCCTGGCGGGGCGAGCCTCGGACTCACGGCATCAAACGGGCGGGCCCCGCAGTGCACCAGCCCGATGGCGAGCTCGGCGCCCAGGCGCAGTACGGCTTACCCTCGCTTGTGGCGCTGGCGTCTGCTCCCGAAAACAATCCGCGTGTCATCGGCGACTGCATCGATTGCAACAACTGCGTAGCGGTGTGTCCCACCGGCATCGACATACGCAACGGTCCGCAGATCGGCTGTATCACCTGCGGTTTGTGCATCGACGCCTGTGACGACATCATGGAGCGGATCGGTAGGCCCAAGAAGCTGATCGGCTATTCGACGGTCGCCGACGAGCTGCTCGCAGGCAATGGCAAGACGCCGGAGCCGCCGCTCAAGCGGCTGTTCCGTCCGCGCACGCTCATCTACTTCCTGATCTGGGGCTCGATCGGCCTGGCGATGCTGTTCGCGCTCGGATCGCGCACGCGGCTTGACCTCAGCGTCCGTATGGAGCGTAACCCCATCTGGGTGCAGCTGTCGGATGGCACGGTGCGCAATGCCTACACCATCAACGTGCGCAACATGGAAGCGCGGCCGCGCTCGGTCACTTTGTCGATCGAGGGCCTGCCCGATGCGCAGATCTGGACCGATGCGCAGGCGCGCGGTGGCGCCGGTCAGGCCGTGGAGATCGCGATCGGCCCCGACCAGGCCCGCAAGACGCGGGTCTATGTCGCGGCGCCCGAACGCCAGCAGCGTGATTTCGCGTTCGTCATTCGAGCCAACGACGGTCAAGGAGCAACGGATCGCGAGAGCACCGTGTTCGAGGGGCCGGAGAGCGAACGATGAGGCGCGAGTTCACCGGACGCCACATGCTCTTCATCATGCTGGGCATGTTCGGGACGATCATCGCCGTCAATCTGGTGATGGCTCGGTTCGCCGTCACGACGTTTGGGGGCACGGTCGTCGAGAATTCCTACGTCGCCAGCCAGGCGTACAATCGCTGGCTGGCCGAGGCGCGGGCACAGGACGACCTCGGCTGGACGCTCGATCTGGTTCTGATCCCAGGACGGATTGTCGAGGCCAAGACAACGCCGCGGGAAGGCACGCTGGCCGGCGTAGCCGAGCATCCGCTCGGCCGGGCTCCCGACCAACCGCTGACGTTCAGGAGATCCCCGCAGGGCTTGTGGCGATCGACAACCCCGCTGCCGCCGGGACGCTGGCGCGTACGCCTCGAACTGCGGAACGGTGGACAGTCGGCGCGTTTCGTCAAGGACGTGCCGGCGTGAGCGCCGTCACCAGCACGTTCAGCGTCCCGGGGCTGCACTGCGCCGGCTGCATCGCCAAGCTCGAAGGCGGACTGGCGCGGACGGACGGCGTGATCAGCGCCAGGGTCAACTTCACCAAGCGCCGGGTCGCTATCGCCCATACGGACAAGCTTGGCGATGATCACCTGAGGGAAATCATCGGCAGGATCGGTTTTCCGGCGGAGCGCCTCCTCGGCGAGGAGGAGACGCGCAGCGCGCCGGAAAGCCGTGAACTCGGCATCGCGCTCGGCGTCGCCGGCTTTGCGGCAATGAATATCATGTTGCTGTCCGTCAGCGTCTGGTCCGGGGCGCAGGGCGCGACGCGCGACCTGTTTCACTGGCTCTCGGCGCTGATCGCGCTTCCTACCGTGGCCTATGCGGGCCGACCCTTCTTCCGCAGCGCCTGGGGCGCTCTTCGTCACGGCCGCACCAACATGGACGTGCCGATCAGCATCGGCGTGACCATGGCCTGCGCCGCCAGCTTGTACGAGACGATCAATAGCGGTCCGCACGCCTATTTCGACGGCGCGGTGATGCTGCTGTTCTTCCTGCTTGCCGGTCGCTTCCTCGACAGCGTGATGCGGGTACGCGCCGAAGACGGCGTCGCCGCGCTGCAGCGCCAGCGCGCGCCGCGGGGCCTGGTCGTCGGCAAGGACGGCGTTGCCGAATGGCGCAACGCCGAAGAGATCGCCCCGGGCATGACTCTGCTCGTGGCGGCGGGTGAAACCTTCGCAGCCGACGGCGTGATCGTCAGCGGGGCGTCGAGCATCGACCGGCAACTGGTCACGGGCGAAAGCGCGCCGGAGAATGTCGGCATCGGCGACGCCGTCCTTGCCGGCACGATCAATCTCGCCGCGCCGCTGACGGTAAAAGTCAGCGCCGCGGGCGAGGGGACGGCGATCGCCGGCATCGCCCGCCTCATGGAAGCCGCGAGTGGAGCGAAGTCGCGGTACGTGCGGCTCGCCGACCGGGCTGCGCGCTATTATGCTCCCGCCGTGCACGTCCTTGCCGCGCTCTCGCTGGTCGGATGGCTGATCGCCGGCGCCGGATTGCACCAGGCGGTGCTGATTGCGGTGGCCGTGCTCATCATAACCTGTCCGTGCGCGCTTGGCCTCGCCGTCCCGGTCGCCCAGGTCGTCGCGGCCGGTTCGCTCATGCGCCGCGGCGTGCTGATCCGCGACGGCGCTGGCCTGGAGCGTCTTGCTGAAGCGAATGTCGCGCTTTTCGATAAGACTGGAACATTGACGCTCGGCCGGCCGAGACTGATCGATGACGGGAATTTGTCACCGGACGAAAGGCCAGTGGCCTTGGCGCTTGCGCAGAGAAGCCGCCATCCGCTCGCCAGGGCATTGGCGACAGCACTGGAGGGTATCGAGGCTGCCGACATCAGCGATGTCGAGGAAGCCCCGGGTCTTGGCGTCGCCGCGATTTGGAAGGGGCAGCGTGCCTTCCTCGGCCGCATCGACGATGCCGGACCTGAAGGCGGCGAGGCTCCCGGACACCACGCGCTCACCACCGGGTTCAGGCTGGGAGGTGGGCCGGCCCGCCTGCTGCGCTTCGAAGATGCCCTGCGCCCCGATGCCGACGCCGCGATCGCCCGCCTCGATGCGCTGCATATGCAGCCTACCATCGTTTCCGGCGACCGCGAGCGCCGTGTCGCGCGGCTCGCTGTCAAGCTTGGCATGCGCGGGCAGGGCGATCTCGATCCGCAAGGAAAGCTTGAGGTGATCGCACGCCTCAGCGCGCAAGGTCACCGGGTCCTGATGGTCGGCGACGGCCTCAACGACGGCCCGGCGCTCAATGCCGCGCACGTTTCCATGGCGCCGTCTTCGGCAAGCGATGTCGGGCAAAGCGCCGCCGACCTCGTGTTTCTGGGCGACTCTCTCTCGGCGGTGCCGGCATCCGTCGCTGCCGCAAGGCGCACGATGCGCGTCGTGAAGCAGAACTTCGCCATGGCGATCGGCTATAATGTGCTGGCCGTGCCGCTGGCCGTTGCCGGCATGGTGACGCCGCTGGTCGCCGCTCTTGCCATGTCACTCTCGTCCATCATCGTCGTCGGCAATTCGCTGCGTCTTCGGAACGCCGCGCGGTGACCGGGCTTACGATACTCATACCGGCAGCGCTGTTTCTCGGTCTGCTTGGCCTTGCCGCCTTCTACTGGTCGATGCGGAACGGCCAATATGACGATCTCGACGGCGCCGCCGAACGCATCCTGCTCGATGAAGCCGACGAACTATCGCAAGATCAGTCGCCAGCCGGCCGCCGCGAACACGACCGCTGAGCCGCCCAGAGGCGCAAGCGGCACAAGTCAGCCGCCTTCGGTCAGCTCAGCTTTCGCGCATAAGGCGCTTGCGGCACCGATCGGCGTGACACGCTGTCAGGCAGCAGGATTGCCTGTCGCTGGGCTCCGGCTGCCGGTCCACCGGGATCGGAACGGTGCGCGCAGAGCCGTCGCTTGCACAGAGCTGGACCCAGAGCAGGGTGTGCGACGACGGCATGCCGCTAAGTGATCCGGGAAGGATCGCCGCAATCCCGACGAGCGCCATCAGCTTCATTTGAATCTCTTCCGTCGCCGGGCATACAGCACTGTCATTGTGACTTGTCCGTCGTCAGAACATTCGGCACAACTCGCGGCGTAGATTAGCGGAGTGCGGACCTCGTCAGGGGGTTGATGTTAGGCGGCGAACTTGCGGTGCTGCAAGCGCCGATGTTCGATGGTCTGTCGCTTGATCCTTTCGCGCAGTTTGATGATTGCCGGAGCCCTGCCGAAGTAGGCGTCGGCAGGCGTCACGTTGGCCAGGCTCTCGTGGTATCGCTGGTGATTGTAGTGCTCGACGAAGGCCTCGATGTGGGCTTCGAGGTCGCCGGGCAGGAAGTAGTTTTCCAGCAAGATGCGGTTTTTCAGGGTCTGGTGCCAGCGCTCGATCTTGCCCTGGGTTTGGGGATGACACGGGGCGCCGCGGACATGGCTCATCTTCCGGGCCTCGATGTATTCCGCCAGCTCACCCGCGATGTAGCTGGGACCATTATCGCTGAGTAGCCGGGGTTTGTGCAGCACCGTGGCGCTGTCGCAACCAGAAGCCGCCAGGGCGAGGTCCAGCGTGTCGGTGACGTCCTCGGCTCGCATGTTGGTGCACAGCTTCCAGGCGATGATGTAGCGCGAGAAGTCGTCGAGCACGGTCGACAGATACATCCAGCCCCACCCGATGATCTTGAAGTAGGTGAAGTCGGTCTGCCACATCTCGTTCGGCCGCGTGGTTTTCGTGTGGAACTGATCGGCAGCCTTGATCACGACATAGGCCGGGCTGGTGATCAGGTCGTGGGCCTTCAACAGGCGGTAAACCGTGGATTCCGACACGAAGTAGCGCTGCCCATCGGTGAAGCGCACGGCCAGTTCCCGGGGGCTCAGCTCAGACTGTTCCAGCGCCAGCTCGATGATCTGGTCGTGGATGCCCGCCGGGATGCGGTTCCACACCCGGCTCGGCGCCGATGGCCGATCTTCCAACGCCTCCGGCCCGCCTTCGAGGTAGCGATCATACCAGCGGTAGAATGTCCGACGAGGGATGCCGAGTTGGTCCAGCGTGCGCTTGGCCGACAGGTGCGACTGCTCGACGGTTCTGATGATCTCGAGCTTCTCGGATGCGGGATATCTCATTCGTCGTTGCCCCCATCCGCGACCATGCTTTTTTTGAGCAGACGGTTTTCCAGTGTCAGATCGGCCACGCATTCCTTCAGGGCCCGGGCTTCGCGGCGCAGGTCCTGGACCTCTCCGGTGGTCGCGGCACGGGCGGTGTCGCCGGCCAGGCGGCGCTTGCCAGCTTCCATGAACTCCTTCGACCAGGTGTAATACAGGCTCTGGGCAATGCCTTCCTTGCGGCATAGCTCGGCGATGCTGTCTTCCCCGCGCAGGCCATCCAGCACGATGCGGATCTTGTCCTCGGCCGAAAAGTGGCGCCGGGTCTGTCGGCGGATGTCCTTCACTACCCGCTCTGCTGGGGCCTTGGCGGGCGATTTTACATTGGAGGATCTGGGCTTCATCTTCGTTCCTTCGTCACTACGACGAAGCCCAGATCCTCCTTAAATCACAACCTCAAATCTGTGCCATTGGTGCTGACGGCGGACAGTTTCATGACAACGGCTTCTTAGGTGGGCCGCTGCTGTGGGTCCATGCGGTGCATCATCGACAGCACAATCCATGCCGACAGGATTCGAGCTACCTGCACCCGCTCGAGACCGCGATCGGCCTTTTTCTCTACAGCCTATCCATCCTGTTCTTGTCGCGCTTTATGGGCGAATTTCATTTAGTGACGATCATCCTTACCTTCGTAGTTTTCACACAGATAAACCTGCACAATCACGATCTGTGGGAAAGCGAAACGTTTCCATTCAAATATCTCAGCACGATGTCGCGGATGCACCACAATCATCATGCCCGCTTCACCGGCGGCAATTTTGCGACGATCACGCTGCTCTACGACTGGCTGTTCGGCACGCTCGATCAGGGCGAGGGATATGGGCGAAAGCCGTCCCGGTCGGGCGAGAAGAGCGGCCAGCGCGATGTTCCGCTGACATAGACCTGCTGATGGGAAATGCTTGGTGTGCCCCTGCAAAGGGCACACCATTGGCTGTCCTGACAGGCCGGGCGGAGACGGTTCAAGCTGTCGGCGCAGCCTGGCGTACGCGGATGATCGCTAATTCGCGCTCGCGACCGTCGCGATCGGGCCAGAGAATGGACTGGCCTTCACGCAGACCGATAAGACCTGCGCCGACCGGCGTCATGATCGATATCTTCCCGGAAGCAATGTCTGCTTCTCTCGGATAGACCAGTTCATAGAGGTGCTCGCGCCCTGTCGCCGCGTCGAGGAATTGGACTGACGAGTGCATCGTCACCACGTCCGGTGCGATGCGCGCTCGATCATGGATCTTCGCGCGATCGATCTCGTCCAGCAGGAGGCGGCAAACATGCGGGTTCTGCTCCTTAGCGGCAAGGGCGAGGTCGGTCAGACGGTCGGCTTCGACATCGATCATGTGAATAGGGGGGCGCCGGCGCGCCTTGCTGTGCGTCATGGTTCTCGCTTTCGAAAGTGGGAGCCCGCCAGATCTTGGCGGTAATTGACCGGTTGAGCGTGATTGGTCCCCGAGCCCGGCTCGGGACGCACCAGAGCCCGGGGCTACATGCCCGCGAGAAGCTGCCCCCCGTGGTGACGCAAACGAGACTGGATGCAAAGCCGTGCCATGGCCGCCACTGTGTCCACCGCGCCGCGGCGTGTCAAACAATCAGATCTTTGCATCTCCAGCTTCATGGGATCGCCATTTTGCGCGAGCTATTGGCAAGCAGCATCAACATGATCCCTTGCACGAGCATGTCGATGGCCAGCACCAGCCCGAGCAATTTGCGGGCCGGCTCGGGCCAATCGTTCGCGAGCGTGGCCGCAAAGGCCAGGCTGGCCAGCCCCGACATGAGTGGCCAGCCAAAGCCGTAGCCGCGCCAGGAGATGGCGGCCGAAAGGCGTGCACCGCCCGATATCGCAAGACAGCCGGCCAGCAGCAAGGTCAGCGCACGGGCTTCGAACGAGGGATCTGCGAACGCGGCTGCGGCGGCGAGCAGATAGGCGCAGCCGGCGATCTGCCAGTACCTCCCGAAAAGGCCGGCTTCGTTGAGCACGGGAAGGAGGGAGAGGCCACCGGTCAGGAGCATCAGTGCGCCGAGCGCAACGGACGAGAGCGGGGCCTCCAGAAACTCGTTCGCCATGGCGAGGCAACCAGCCATTGACGATATCGCGCCGACACCAAGGATAATCAACCAGGCCCGGGGCCGGTGCGACCCTGCTTCGGCGGACGGCGACGTAGATAGCAGTGGCGTCATGAGTGCCTCCCGGATGGCTCTTGGCGATCCTAACCGATTGCCCTGCCGACACTCCTAGGAGTATTACGGATACGATCGCGCATAGAGGCAGGGTGAGGGCCAGGGCGTCGGTTTTGTCGCAGGCCCATGCTGCAAATGGGAAACCGGTTACGATCAGCATGCAGCGGCCGATCGCACCTGCCGGGCGGCCGACAGGCCCCGCTTGTCAGATCAGGCCGTGAGCGCCCGCCATGGCGCCGACAGTCGTGACCAGCGACGCCAGAAGCAGCACGCGGTGCATACGCTCCATCCGCGCGAAATCGCGCGCAGGCTGCGATGAGGTTTCCATTCGCCGATGAAGGAACAAGGGCTCGATCAGATAGAGCATCGACGCAAAGACGAGCCAGACGGCAACCATCGCGTGCATCCACCAGAAGTGCGGATCGGCGAAACGATCCCATAGATCGGCGCGGTGGATCATCCATAGGCCGGACACGCCGGCGATGCCCACCCAGAGTCGCGCCTGCCATGCAAATCCCTGTTCGACGCGGTGGAAGGAAGCGAGGCGTTCAGCGGGAGGAACGCTGCGCCGAATGGACGGCATGAGCACCGTCGTCACAAACGCCACGCCGCCGATCCAGAACAGGATGGCAACGACGTGAACGACTCTGGCGAGCGTGAAATCGTCCATCTCCTTACTCCTTCGATCACACCAGCGATGGGTCGTCAAAGCGACCAGTTGAAGGTCAAGATCAGACTGCCGCGCAGGGACAGCAGCAAGCCCCTCATCGCAGCACCGCGGTCGGGTCCGGACCGAACATTGCGGCATGAGCCAGGAGCAAGGCCAGATAGGCCGTGACGGTAATCGCCGTCGCCATGAGCAGTTGGCCGCGAGGCCAGGCGGGAAGGCCGCGGCCGGCCAGCGTCGCGGCGAAGGGAAGGGCGGACGTTGCGGAGGCGAGCCGCTGCCAGCTCATGCCGAGCTGACGTGACTTCCGGCGGTCGATCATCGGCATTGCGGCAAGCGCGAAGACCATGAAGCCGCCGAAGAGGATCGCGGAGACGAGGTCGCCATTTGGCACCATGTGAGCCGCCGACCAGATAGCGAAGGCCCAGAGCACCGGATGACGGGTGATGCCGACGATTCCGGGGGCACGGACATCGAAGGCCTTGCTCCGCAGAGCAACCGACAAGGGGTTCGCCGCGAGCAACCCGCTGACAAGGAGGAAGATCGCCGCGGGCATCGCCAGCAGCGGCGCCCAGTAAGCCGATGCCGATACATCCCACAACGGCATGAAGGGTGCGCGTCTTGCCGCACCGATGAGCCAGGCGAGGATCAGGAGCGATGTCGCGGCATAGACGGCGAGATAGAGCCGCTCTCCGAGGAGCCGCACGAGGCCTGCGCGCACCTGCGGCACTGCCGGGATACTGTGGCTGCAAAGAAAGACGGCAAGCGCCGCCAGAAATTCGGTCATGCAGGCATAATGCATGCGACCCTGGACCCTCGGCATCCGTAATCATCCGGAAGCTCCCGAGCACCCGCCTTGGCCCCGATAAGACGGGCCAGGCAGAAGACGCCTGCGGGAAATCCCGTAGTGCCAGCGCGCCCGGCGGCGTTACTATCCCTGTCTAGCGGCTGGATCTGAAACCAAGGGGATGACGATGAGCAAAATCGACGAACTGAAGAGCGACCTTTCGCGCCTCCGCGATGAAGCGAAAGTGCAGGTCGAGCTCGGCAAGATGGAACTGCGCGAGGAGTGGAACGAGCTCGAGGCGAAATGGAACCATTTCGTCGCGGAAGGGCGGCTGCAGGAAAGCAAGGAGCAGGTGAAGGCCTCGCTGGCGGCGCTCGCCGAAGAGCTGCGCAAAGCCTACCAGCGGCTCAAGAGCGCCCTCTAGGTGCTGACCCGATACGATCAGTGCATCGGCGCCAGGGAGTAAGACTTGATGACCATGTTCGATGACCGTGAACGCGGCGAGGAAGCCAAGTTCGTGCGCGACGAAGACTTGCGCTTCCGGATACAGGCGCGCCGTAATCGGCTTCTGGGCGAGTGGGCGGCAGAGCGGATGGAGCTCTCGGAAGCCGAAACCGACGCTTATGCAGCCACCGTCGTCCAGGCGGACTTCGAGGAGGTCGGCGACGATGATGTCGTGCGCAAGGTTCTCGGCGATATGCTGTCGGCCGGCATCCCCGTCGAAGAAGCGGAGGTACGAACGGCTCTCCGGAGCAAGGAGCTCGAGGCACGCCGGCTGGTAACGAGCCAGGGATGACGAGGTCGCCTGACTTGCCGCCGGCATGGACAGGCAAGCACGGGGCGCTCAGCGGAAGGATTGCTCGCAAGTGACAAACTCTACGCAAGCCGATGTGATTATCGTCGGGGCGGGCCACGGCGGCGCGCAGTGCGCAATGGCGCTCCGGCAGAACCGGTTCAGCGGCACGATCGCGATGATTGGGCGCGAGCCTGAGCCGCCCTATGAGCGGCCGCCGCTGTCGAAGGAGTATTTTGCGCGCGAGAAGACCTTCGACCGGCTCTACATTCGGCCGCCTGCATTCTGGGAAGAGAAAGGCGTCGATCTGGTCCTAGGGACCGAAGTGGTCTCGGTCGATCCGTCCGCCAAGCAGGTAACTCTCTCCAACGGCTCTAAGATGGTTTACGGCATGCTGGTCTGGGCGACCGGCGGCGATCCGCGCCGGCTTAATTGCCCCGGCGGCGAGCTTGCCGGACTTCACCCTGTCCGCACCCGCGCCGATTGCGACCAACTCATGGGCGAGATCGATGGCGGCGTGCGCAACATCGTGGTGATCGGCGGCGGCTACATCGGACTCGAGGCTGCGGCGGTGCTGACGAAGCTCGGCTGTACGGTCACGCTCTTGGAAGCTCTGCCGCGGGTGCTCGCGCGCGTCGCCGGCGAGGAGCTGTCGGCCTTCTACGAGAAGGAACACCGCGGCCACGGCGTCGACTTGCGCACCGGCGTCGCGGTCGAAGGGCTGGAGGGCGAGGGCCGGGTCACCGGCGTCAGGCTCGCCGACGGCACCGTCATCCCCGCCGACGCGGTCATCGTCGGCATTGGCATCGTGCCCGCGGTCGGACCGCTGATTGCCGCGGGCGCGGCGGGCGGCAACGGCGTCGACGTCGATGAATACTGCCGCACTTCGCTGCCCGACATCTATGCGATCGGCGACTGCGCCGCCTTCGCTTGTTCCTATGCCGGCGGCACGGTGATGCGCGTCGAATCGGTGCAGAACGCCAACGACATGGGGACCTGCGTTGCCAAGGCGATCTGCGGCGAGCCGCAGCCCTACCATGCCTTCCCCTGGTTCTGGTCGAACCAGTACGATTTGCGCCTCCAGACCGCCGGCATCTCGCTCGGCTACACCGAGACGATCGTCCGGGGCGATCCGGCGGCGCGCAGCTTCTCGGTGGTCTACCTCAAGGACGGCAAGGTCATCGCCCTCGACTGCGTCAACGCGGTCAAGGACTATGTCCAGGGCCGCAAGCTGGTTGAAGCTGCCACCAACCCCGATCGAAAGCAGCTGGCCGATGCAGAGGTGCCGCTCAAGGAGCTGCTGCCGGCCTGAGTGCCGGAGAGAGACCAGCGCGCGCCGCCGACCGTTGGCGCTTGTGCGGACTTACAGGAATCTCTCGCCGGCATGGTCGCGAAACCGCTCGGCGTCGCGGACATATTCCGAGAGGACCTGCACCGACTTGTGCCGGCTGACTTCCTGCATCTTGAAGATGCTCGCGCCCTGGCGCGCCGCCTCGGTGATGAACCCTGATCGCAGCGAATGACCGGCAAACTGGGTGGGATCGAGACCGGCATCAGCGGCGCAGCGCTGCACGAGGCGGGCCACGGCCCGGTCGGACATCGGCTGCCGGGTCAGCCTGCCGGCGCGAGTCAGCCGCCGGAACAACGGTCCTTCTTCGTGGCCGGCGGCGGCCATCCATTCCAGCAACAGCGCCTTGGGCCGAATGCGACGCCCCTCAGGAATGGCGATGACGGCCCCTTCGCCCGCCTGGTCGGTCTTTGACCGCCCGATGAATAGCTGCAGACCCTCGGGAGCCAGTGCGACATCGTCGACGGCCAGGGCGACGAGCTCAGAACGCCGCAGCGCCGCTGCCATGCCGATCGCAAGCACGGCGCGGTCGCGGACCGCGCGAAGATCGTCGCCTTTGATCGTCTTCAGCATGGCGCCGAGCGCATCGGCGTCGGCAGGCTTCTTGCGCGTCTTGCGGACACCGACCGCGGTGCGAATGCCGGCGAGGACCTCCTTGATGGCCCCTGCGCCCGACTGCTCTAGCGGCGGATCGAAGCCGGACTGTCGATGGTGATAGCCGATAGCAGCCAGGCGCCGGCCGATGGTCGGAACCTTTACACCTCGATCGGCTTCGAAAGCCAGGAAGGTGGCGACTGCGCCAGGGGAGGCTGGCCGGCTTTCAATGCCGCGCTCATCGCACCATTCTTCGAAAACCCGCCAGTCGGACGCGTAGGCGCGCTGCGTCGACGGCGCGCGCGAACTTCGCGCATAGTGCGCCGCGCGATCGATCTCTTCGCGCAGTCGGGCAGGCACTGCATTCGGATCGCTTGGAACCGGAAGATCTGAGCTCATTGATCCAGGGCCCTCATCACCTTCTCGAGCTTCGCCAGGAAGAAGCGTTCGGACCAGAGATCGAGGGATTTGGCGTCAGCCGGACGAAGGAAACGGCGCACATCGCCTGCCGCATGGGGCCAGTCGATCGAAGCGATCCTGACGGTCAGCTTGTCCTGCAGCCAGGCGGCATCGAACCTCAAAGCCTCGCCCTGCCAGGGCCCCGTCTGCACAAGCGCCGCCTCGAGGTGAGCGAGGTTGGGAGCCCTATCTTTGGCGACATACCATGAGAAGTCGAACCAATCCCGCCCTTTGAGATAGGGCCGGCAAAGCAGCGCGTGGATTTTCAAGGCGAAGTTGGAAGCAAGATCCTGGTGGCGGACCTCGTGATCGGCGGGGAAGTCGAGGAAGGTTCCTTCTTCTCCCGACCCGGCCGGCGGATTGGTGTCGATTTCGAGCTTGATCCTGATCGTCCTGGCGCGGCGCGAGTCCGCGAATTCCAGGTCGAGCTGGAGTGCGGTGGAATCGTTCTTGAGCACCGCGTCGCGGACAGCCTTGTCCATCCTGTCCCTCGGCGACGCTTCGAGCTTGATGCCAAACTGGGCGAAGACGTCGACGAGCGTTGCAAGATAGCGGTCCCAGCGAAACTCGGGATCGGGCGCTCGCAGAAGGAAATCGAGATCTTCGGAAAAGCGTGGAAGCCCGTGGAGAATGCGCAGGCTCGTTCCGCCCTGGAACAGGGCTACATCGAAGAAATCGGCCCGCCAGAGGCCATAGAGCGCAATCTCCTGAATGATCTCCTTGGTCGCGTTTTCCTCCTCGACCACGTTCGCCGCACCGTAGCCGCGCAGCCTCTGCTGGATCATCTCGATCACCGGGCCGCCCCGTTCGCCACTCGATTGACGCCTCCGACAACCGCCTCCTCGAGCGAGCGAAGGAAGTGGTTCACCGCCTTGTGTTTGTAGACGGCCGCCAACGCCGCGAAATCCTTCTTGCTCAAGCTCGACAGGTGCTGCTCATCGATCCGCAGGCCCCCGGTCAGCCAATGCAGGTCCGTCCAGCGCTCCTTGCGCAAGGCGACCAGATCAAGCAGCGCGCGCAGCGGAGAGGCGATGAAGGCTGTCGACTGGCCGAACTGGCGTCGTTCGACGGCTCTGAGGAACTGATACTCGGCGGTGGCCAGGGGATGGAAGGTGAACCGTCCGAGGCCCGGCGCCTCGCGCACGATCGTCTTGCGTCCAGGGGTGACGCTTGAAGTTTCGAAGACCGCTTCGGGGATCCAGCCATGGTGGGATAGGGCGGTTTCGAAGGAAATGTAGCTGCCCGGCAGAATGGCCTGCGCCATCGCGAACGGGTGAATCGGATCGCTCCGGAAAGGCTCCCCTAGCGCGTAGGTGCCGCGTTTGAGGCGGATGAGCGATCCGTCTTTGAGCGCCCGATTGACGAGTGCATAACGACGAGCGCTTCCGCCGCCCAGCAACCGCGCAAGTTGCCGCTCGTCGAAAATCCGGCTGCCCAAGCCGGCCTTTGCAACCTCTGAGGCCAGGGAACTCATAAAATTCCTGATACTTTCGTTCGATGAAAGTTTCAAAAATTTTTGGCATCGTGTCCGCCAATGTGGATGGGCCACGATGACGGTCACGGCAACGCGTTCATTTGCCATCTGTGCCTGGGGCGAGGATGGGGCGTGATGCTGCCGCGCGGCTGTGCCCCGGCTATGCATGCGAGCGGCTGATAAGGTCCGGAACCACCCCGAAACGGGAAAATTCTATGTCCGAGAATCGACTTTCTCGGACATAGGATATGTCGTTCGTCCGTTATCGTTGTCTCTAGAAAGCGCTAGGCAATCCGCAGGAGAAGATCTGATCTAATAGCCGGAAAGACGGTTCCCCCCGGCAACCGGGCGCGGTGATTTACCTAATGCGCCGCGACGCGAACGATGCAACTTGATCAGCATGTCTCGCCTGAAAATGCATGTCGAACGTCACACCGTCAGGCGTATCGGATGGCTGCGCGCCGCGGTGCTCGGAGCCAATGACGGCATCGTGTCGATCGCGAGTCTCGTCGTCGGCATCGCCGCAGCGTCGGCTGGCAAAGCAGAGATCCTGCTTGCCGGGATCGCCGCGCTTGTCGCGGGCGCGATGTCGATGGCCGCAGGAGAATATGTCTCGGTTAGTTCACAAGCCGACAGCGAACGGGCGAACCTGCTAAGAGAAAGTAGGGAACTTCACAATCAGCCCGAGTACGAGCGTGAAGAACTGGCAGGCATCTATGTCGCCCGCGGTCTCACTCCCGACCTGGCCTACCAGGTCGCCGACCAGTTGATGGCCAAAGACGCACTCGGGGCGCACGCCCGCGACGAGCTCGGCATTTCCGAACTATCGACCGCTCGGCCGCTGCAGGCTGCGTTCACTTCAGCGGCGATGTTCAGTGTCGGCGCCACCGCGCCGCTATTGGCGGTCGTGTTTGGCCCGGCCGGCTCGCCTATTCCGCTGGTTATTGGCACCTCCCTCCTCAGCCTCGCTCTTCTCGGCGCATTGGGTGCCGCAGCGGGCGATGCGGCGCCGCTCCGCTCGGTGGTGCGCGTAACCTTCTGGGGAGCACTGGCTATGGCGTTGACGGCAGGGATCGGCACGCTGTTCGGCACTTCAGGCTAGCGCCGAATGATGAGCCGGGCCCCTCGTCTTCGATATATGCGAGCGCATCGGAATGCTGCGTTGACCGACGTCATCCGAGCGCAAGGCTCTCGACGGCGAGGCCATCTGTCGTTTGGTCGTATTCAGCCGCAGCCGCACAGAACAACACCTCAAGGGCAATTCGACGACTACTCCAGTCCTTCTGGAGGCGCTGGTTCACAAGGGCAAACCGACAAGGCAAGAAGAGGACTGGCGAAGCGCCAGCAGCCTTCCCCGCGATCTCGTCTCGAGGCAGCCGGAGAGATGTGATGAACGATCCTTATGAGACTCTCGGAATTGCCCGCTCCGCCAGCGAGAAGGACGTCAAGGACGCGTTCAAGAAATTGGCGCGCAAGCTTCATCCCGATTTGCATCCGGGCGACAAGTCCGCCGAGGAAAAATTCAAAGCGGTCTCAGCGGCCTACGATCTGCTGAAAGACAAGGAAAGTCGACGGCGGTTCGATGCGGGCGAGATCGACGCCAGCGGCGCCGAAACACCGCAAGGGCACTATTATCGCGATTTCGCCGATCGCCCGGTCTACGGCACCCACGCCGAACAGGATGGCTTTACCACCAATGAGGAGCTGGAAGAATTCCTGGCGCGCGCCTTCTCGGGGCGGGCGCAGCGCGCACACCGGGCGCGTGGGCAGGATGTCAACTACGTGCTGCGTGTTTCCTTTCTCGACGCGGTGAACGGCGCCCGGCGCACGGTCACGCTCGCCGATGGAAAGACGCTGCAGGTGTCCATCCCCGAAGGCACCGAAGATGGGCAGATGCTGCGCCTCGAAGCTCAGGGATTGCCGGGCTTTGGCGGCGGCCCGCCGGGGGATGCCTATGTCGAACTGCGGGTCGAGCCGCATGCGTTCTTTCGGCGAAAGGACGACAACATCCATGTCGAGCTGCCGATCACGCTCAAGGAAGCGGTGCTCGGCGCAAGAGTCGAGGTCCCGACGATCAATGGCCCCGTGGCAATGACTATCCCGGCAGGATCGAACACCGGAAAGACGTTGCGCCTGCGCGAAAAGGGTGTTCGAGATCGCAAGTCGGGCCAGCGTGGGCACCAGCTAATAGCGCTCAAAGTGGTACTGCCGACCGGCGACGAGCCAGAGCTCGCGTCCTTCTTGAAGGCTTGGCGGCCAAATTCGCCAGATGAGCCCCGCAAGGAGATGCTGAAATGATGCGCGCTGATGAAATTGTCAAAGCAATCACTGCGCTGCGGCGAAGCGACCTTGATACATGGCTCAGCGAGAAGCTGATCTTCGCGCAGGAGTGGGAAGGTGAGCCGATCTTCTCGGCCATGGAATGTGCGCGCATTCGCCTGATCTGCATGCTGCGCTATGAGCTCGAGATCGACCCTGAAACGCTGCCGGTCGTGCTGTCGCTGGTCGACCAGCTCTACCAGACCCGTCAGCGCCTGCTGTCGCTCGCTGCGGCCGTGGCAGCTCAGGACGAGTCGGTCCAGGCTGCGGTATTCGCGTCGTTAGGTCGAGAGTGTGGATCGGCGTGCAAAAAGGACCCCGTTAGCGGGGTGATCGGCGTCTAAAAGGGACCCCTCATTTCGATGGTTTAATCAGCTGGCTGGATTTTCAGGCGGCGAGATCGGGATGTTGGTTTTGGAGACAGTTGTTCGGATCCGGCGCGAGTATGCCGGAGGCAAAGCGATCAAGGCGATCGCACGGGATCTGCATGTGTCGCGGAAGGTCATCCGTAAAGCGGTCCGAGCGCCGGAGGGCGCCTTTGATTATCAGCGCAAGGTTCAGCCGCTGCCCAGGATCGGTCCGTTCCAGGAGCGCCTGAACACGCTGCTGGAAGAGAACGAGCTGCGCGGCAGGCGTGAGCGGCTGCGGATGACGCGGATCCATGATCTGTTGGTGCGCGAAGGCTTTGAGGGATCCTACGATGCCGTGCGGCGCTACACGGCGCGATGGAAGTTGGAACGGCGCAAAGATGCCGGCGATGGTGTCACGGCCTTCATCCCGCTGATATTCAGGCCAGGCGAGGCCTACCAGTTCGACTGGAGCCATGAAGATGTTGAGATCGCCGGGGCACCGATGCGGGTGAAGGTCGCGCATATGCGACTGTGTGCATCACGCGCGGTCTATGTCCGGGCTTATCCTCGTGAGAGCCAGGAGATGTTGTTCGACGCGCATGCGCGCGGCTTTGCCTTCTTCGGCGGCGTGCCAGGGCGCGGCATCTACGATAATATGAAGACGGCTGTGACGAGCGTGTTCACCGGCAAGGAACGGGTCTTCAACCGGCGGTTCCTGATCATGACCGACCATTATATGGTCGAGCCCACGGCCTGTTCGCCTGCGGCGGGATGGGAGAAGGGTCAGGTCGAGAACCAGGTGCAGACGATCCGGGGTCGCTTCTTCCAGCCCCGGCTGCGGTTCGCCAGTCTCGAAGAGCTCAATGGCTGGCTGGAGGCCGAGTGTCGGCGCTGGGCGGAACGGCAGCCCCATCCTGAACAGGGCGAGCTGACCGTAGCGCAGGTGCTGGAGATAGAACGATCTGCGCTGCAGCCGATGCTGGGGCCGTTCGACGGCTTCAATGAGAGTGAGCATGCCGTGACCGGCACCTGCCTGATCAGCTTCGACCGCAACCGCTACTCGGTGCTCTCGACGGTGGCACGACGCACGGTGCAGGTCCGCGCCTATGCCGACCGCATCGTCGTTCGCTGCGGCGAAGAGGTTGTCGCTGAACATCCTCGCTACTTTGGGCGCAACCGCACGATCTATGACCCCTGGCATTATCTGCCGGTGCTGGCCCGCAAGCCTGGCGCCTTGCGGAACGGTGCCCCTTTCCAGGACTGGGATTTGCCACCGGCGCTTGCCCGCCTGCGCCGCAAGCTGGGTAATGGCGACGATGCCGATCGCCGGTTCGTCCGTGTGCTGTCGGCCGTACTGACCGATGGCCTGGAGCCTGTCGAAGCCGCTGTGCGTGAGGCACTGGCGACGGGCACGACAAGCGATGACCTGATCCTCAACATCCTGGCACGACGCCGGGAACCTCCGCGTCCGCTGACGATCATCACCTCCGAGGATAGCGCCTTGCGCCATCCCCCGATCGCCGACTGTGCCCGTTACGACCAGCTGAGGACCTTCGATGCAGCGGCATGATATGATCGAGGCCATGCGCGGCCTTGGCCTCAAGGGCATGGCGGGCGCGTTCGACGATGCTGTCACCACCGGCCTTCAGCGCCAGCGCACCACCATGGAGATACTGACCGACCTCCTGCGAGCGGAGGCGACGCATCGTCATGCCGCGTCGATCCGATACCGGATGGCCGCTGCCAGGCTGCCAGTCGTGAAGGACATCGACGCCTTCCGGTTCGAGGGTACCCCGATCAACGAGGGGCTGGTGCGTTCATTGCACAGTGGCGCGTTCCTGCCCGCACGGCGCAATATCGTCCTGGTCGGCGGCACTGGTACAGGAAAGACCCATCTGGCCATCGCCATCACCGCCAATGTCGTCCGTTCCGGTGCCCGAGGTCGCTACTTCAACACGGTCGATCTGGTGACCCGCCTCGAAGAGGAGGCCAGGATCGGCAAGAGTGGCGCTCTCGCCGCCCAGCTCTCCCGCCTCGATCTCATCGTGCTCGATGAACTGGGGTATCTGCCGTTCGCTCGATCGGGCGGCCAGTTGCTGTTCCACCTGATCAGCAAACTCTATGAGAAGACCAGTGTCATCATCACCACCAACCTCGCCTTTGGCGAGTGGCCCACCGTGTTCGGCGATCCGAAGATGACAACCGCGCTCCTCGATCGCGTCACTCATCATTGCGACATTGTCGAGACCGGCAATGACAGCTGGCGCTTCAAAAACCGCAGCTGATCCGCCCCCACAGCCCACAATTAGAAGATGCCTTGCGCTGCGCGCGCCTCCGGTCGGGCTACGCCCTCCCTACGCCGCGCGCAGCGCAAGGAAGCGCGTCACATCAACCGTGCGCAATCCTGACAGGGGGTCCCTTTTGCGCGCCGATAAGGGGTCCCGTTTGCACGCCGATTGACAGTCGAGAGAGCGACGACAGCGAATAGGTGGACCGACTGCTGCTACGCAGGCAATCCGGATGGTATCCCCAGCGCGCGGCAAACTTGATGCCGCCGAATTTGACGCTATATAGCGTCGTAGTAAACGGCACTCAAGACTAGGCAGGACGCATGAGCATAGCTCAATATGCCGATGGCGGACTCTTTGCTCCCAGCAAGATCGCGCACATCCTGCGGACCACGAGCGAGGAAGTGGCCCGCTCGGCCGGACTCGGCAAAGACGCCGTACAGCGAAAGGATCGGGTCAAATCGGACAAGACGCAGCGTCGGCTGCGGGAAATGATCGAGGTCGTCAACAAGGTTGAACCGCGCTTCGGCTCGGCGCTGATGGCCTATGCATGGTATCGCTCGGAACCCTTGCCAGGGTTTTCAGGTCAGACCGCGATGCAGCTCGTGCGCACAGGCCGCGCCAGCGACGTGCTCGACTATATCGATGCTGTCGATGCCGGCATTCACGCCTGAGCGGTGGCGATCGACTATACCGGGCAGCTGTATCGCGCACTCAACCCGATCCATGCGCGCGAGCCGCTATCCGGCGAGGGCGCCCGGCTCTACGGCGGACGCTTCAACCCCAAAGGCATGCCGGCGCTTTATCTCTCGCTTTCGGTGCTAACCGCCCTGCGAGAGGCCAACCAGGTCGGCAGCTTTCAGCCAACCACGCTCGTCTGCTATAGGGCGGAGATAGAGCGCATCTTCGACAGCCGGGATGAAGCCGCGCTTGCCGCTTATGGCATGGACGCCGCCACGCTCGCCGATCGAGGCTGGCGCGAGCAGATGTCATCGTCCGCCCAAGCACCCACGCAGCTGTTCGCGCGCGAGTTGTTTGCGGCGAATTATTCGGGCTTGCTTGTTCGAAGCTTCGCTCCGGGGGCCACCGCCGGCGACTGAGAACGGCGGAGCAATATTCGACCACGGTAGCGGCGGGATAGTCCTGCTGCGGGCGGCGTAAAAGTCGTCCACCTTGAAGCCTTTCTGCCGAGTCAGGGAGGTGTGGGGATCTACAGCGTGGAACTTTATCTTCAGGTCCGTCTGGCTTGCGCGGATGGCATGAGCCAACGGGCGGCGGCGAAGCGTTTCAATGTGTCGCGCGATACGGTACGCAAGATGCTGTCGTTTTCATCGCCGCCGGGTTACCAGCGCCAGTCCGTACCGCAGCGCCCGAAGCTGGACGGGTTTGTGGCGATCATTGATGGATGGCTTGAGGGTGACCGCAGTGTCCCGCGCAAACAACGCCATACGGCGAAGCGGGTATTCGACCGTTTGCGCACCGAGCATGGTTTCACCGGCGGCTATACGATCATCAAGGATTACATTCGGGAGCGTGAGCAGCGTAGCCGGGAGATGTTCGTGCCGCTGGCGCACCCTGCGGGAGATGCGCAGGCCGACTTCGGGGAAGCGCTGGTGGAGATCGGCGGGGTGGAACAGAAGGCCTACTTCTTCGCGCTCGATCTGCCGCACAGTGATGCCTGCTATGTGCGGGCCTATCCGGCGGCGGTGGCGGAGGCCTGGGTGGACGGACACGTTCATGCCTTCGCGTTCTTCGGCGCGGTACCGCGCTCGATCGTCTATGACAACGATCGCTGCCTTGTGGCGAAGATCCTGCCCGACGGCACGCGGCAGCGTGCCACGCTGTTCAGCGCTTTCCTGTCGCATTACGTGATCCGCGACCGCTATGCCCGCCCGGGCAAGGGGAACGAGAAAGGCAATGTGGAGGGGCTGGTAGGCTATTGCCGGCGCAACTTCATGGTGCCGATCCCGAAGTTCCCGACCTGGGAGGCGTTCAACCTGTGGCTGGAGGAGCAATGCCGCAAGCGCCAGCAGGACAAGGTGCGCGGGCAGAGCGAGACGATCGGTGAGCGCTTGGAACGCGATCTCGCGGCCATGCAGCCTCTGCCCGCTACACCCTTCGAGGCCTGCGATCAGAAAGGCGGGCGGGTCTCCTCGCAATCCCTGGTGCGCTACAGGACCAACGATTATTCGGTTCCGGTGGCCTGGGGCCATCAGGAGGTCTGGATCAGGGCCTATGTCGATGAGGTGGTGATCGGCTGCCGCAGCGAAGTCATCGCCCGTCATCCTCGTTGCTATGCCCGCGAGGAGGTTGCCTTCGACCCGCTCCATTATCTCCCGCTGATCGAGCAGAAGATCAACGCATTCGACCAGGCTGCGCCTTTGCAGGGCTGGGACCTGCCCGAAGCGTTCACGACACTGCAGCGGTTGATGGAAGGGCGCATGCACAAACATGGCAGGCGCGAATATGTGCAGGTACTGCGCCTGCTGGAAACGTTCACCCTCGCCGATCTCCAGGCGGCGGTCGAACAAGCCATCGATCTTGGCGCCATCGGCTTCGATGCCGTCAAGCACCTCGTCCTGTGCCGGATCGAACGCGTACCGCCCAGGCTGGACCTGGACGTCTATCCCTTCCTGCCACGCACCACGGTCGAGAAGACCTTTGCCAGAGCCTATCTGAGCCTGCTCTCCGACCGGCAGGAGGCCGCATGAGCGATCAGGCCCCGGAGATCCTTCTCGCTCACCATCTCAAGGCGCTCAAGCTGCCTACGTGCCTGCGTGAGCATCACAAGCTCGCGCGGCAATGTGCCGCTGAAGGCGTCGATCATATCCGCTTCCTCGCCCGCCTCGTCGAGATGGAAATGATCGACAGGGAGCGTCGCATGGTCGAGCGGCGCATCAAGGCCGCGCGCTTCCCCGCCGTCAAAAGCCTCGACAGCTTCGACTTCGCCGCCATCCCCAGGCTCAACAAGATGCAGGTGCTCGAGATGGCGCGCTGCGAGTGGATCGAGCGGCGTGAGAACGCCATCGCTCTGGGGCCATCAGGCACCGGAAAGACGCACGTAGCGTTGGGGCTCGGACTGGCAGCATGCCAGAAAGGACTGTCGGTGGGCTTCACCACCGCGGCAGCGCTGGTCAGCGAAATGATGGAGGCCCGCGACGAGCGCCGTCTTCTGCGCTTCCAGAAGCAGATGGCCGGATACAAGCTGCTCATCATCGACGAACTGGGCTTTGTGCCGCTCTCCAAGACCGGCGCCGAACTG
>Ga0209813_10000102_pt1 | contig 31660 bp, 40 predicted proteins | sample EndMethybrTD3033_FD_187596 | JGI IMG/M metagenome (GOLD analysis project Ga0209813, IMG submission 187596) | Populus endosphere microbial communities from Tennessee, USA - Endosphere MetaG P. TD hybrid TD303-3 (SPAdes) (version 2) | ecosystem: Host-associated > Plants > Roots > Endosphere... | reverse complement strand
CCCCGACGCACGACCGGCTCGAACCCGCCGCCCGCCCCCGGCGCCGGAACGGATCGACCACATGGCCCGGATCAGTCGGGGCCGGTTCGAGCAATCCTACTACGCGACGATCTTCTGACGCTGGTTAGCCGGGTTCGCGCTCGGCCGCAGGGAAGTGGCGATAGAAGGTGGAACGGCCGACCTGTAGCAGCTTTGCGACCTTCGCTGGTTTGTCGCCAGCCTTGAGCAGCTTGCGGGCGGTGTCGAGCATGTCGGGCGTCATGACTGACTTGCGGCCTCCGCCCGTGCTGCCCTTGGCCCGTGCCGCTGCCAATCCGGCGATCGTCCGTTCCTTTATCAGTTCGCGCTCCATCTCCGCGACGGAAGCGAGGATATGAAACAGTAGCCGGCCCGAAGGGGTGGCCGTGTCGAACCCGTCCGTCAGGGATCGGAAATCAATCTTGCGAGCGGACAGGTCGGCCGCCAGTTCGATCAGGCCCCCGATCGATCGGCCAAGGCGATCGAGCTTCCATATCACCAGCGTATCGCCAGCCCGCACGAAATTGAGAGCTTCGGTCAGACCGGGACGTTTCAACTTCGCGCCACTCACCTTGTCGGTGAACAGCTTCTCGCACCCGGCCTTGGTCAGCGCATCGGTTTGTAACGTCAGGTCCTGATCGGCGGTCGAGACACGCGCATAACCAACCAGCATGAGTCCCGTTATCCCATCTCAAACAGCGAATTTCGAGACTCATATTTCGGGAACATATTTTGGGAAAGCCCCGGCAGGGATACAGCGGATATTTATGTCGGTGCCGGTCGTCCCGTTGGAGGTTCGTTTGTGGGAAAGGTACGACTTAGATTGACGATGCAGTAATGTAGGTCCCGATCGCGATCACCACGGCGGCAAATCCGCGTTCGAGCAGCCCTATACGGGTGCAGAGAATCTTGCCCAGCGAGATCGTCCCATCACAGCCAAACGCTGATCGCAAAACAGGTCGCCAATCCGACCACAATATTCATCGGCAATCCAATTTTCACGAAATCGGAGAAGCGGTAATCCGCAGCAGCATAGACCATGGTGTTGGTCTGATACCCGACCGGTGTGGCGAAGCTGGCGGATGCGGCGAACATGACCGCAACGATTAATGCACGGGGGTCTTGCCCTGTGGCTTGCGCCAGCCCGATTGCTACCGGGGTCATGATGACCGCGACTGCGTTGTTCGTCACTGTCTCGGTCAGCGCCGAAGTCAGAAAATAGAGGATGAGGATCAACCCCAGCGGTGACAGCGTGGCCAGCCATGGCGAGATTGCGCTGACGATCAGATCTATCGTCCCGATCGCCTCCAACGCGCTGCCGATACCAAGCATTGCGAAGATCAGCACCAGCACGCTGCCGTCGATCGATCGCCACGCTTCCTCGGCATCGACGCAGCGCGTGACAAGGACAATACCGACGCCGACCATCGCCAGCAGCGCGACTGGCAGAACGCCTAGCGCCGCTAGCACGACGACGCCGGCCAGCGTCCCGATCGCGATCGGCGCACGGTGCCGGCGGAAGCGGCGGATATGACTTGTATCCTCCGCGATCAGGTTGGTGTTCGCGCGCAGTTCGGTAATGGCGGCATCGTTTGCCGCGACCAGCAGGCTGTCGGCCGCGCGCAACCGGACACTGCCAAGATCAGGGCCGGGCAAGTGCCGCGCCCGCCCGATCCCTAGGACGCGCGCGGGCAGGTTCGACAGTAAGGGAATGTCGCGCAGCTCACGGCCGAGCGCAGGGTGGGTCGGGCTGATCGTCAGGCCGATCAGTTGCACGTCGTCGCTGCGCGCACTGGCGGCAAGGCGGATCGGGCGACCGACATTCTGCAACCCGACCAGATAGCCTTCGCTACGCGCCAGGTCGTCTAGCTCATCGGCGGTCGCACTGACGATCAACCGGTCGGTGGCATTGATCGTCAGCTCGAGCGACGGATTCCGGTCGACGCGTGTCCCCCGGCGGACCGCGATCAAGCGAACTGCATCACGCCGCAGGAAGGGCAGGTCGGTGATGCGAACAGATTTGCCCAGCACTTCGGGTAACAGCGCAATCTCGGTAAGATAGGGCAATTGATGTCGGTCGGCGATGGCATTGTCGGGGCGCGAGGGCAGCAGCTTCGGTCCGAGCAGCAGCATGGTCGCAACCCCCGCTGCCATCGTCACCAGCCCGACGAGCGTGATGTCGAAGATGCCGAACCCCGGTTGCCCGTTCGCGCGTGCAACGCCGTCGACGAGCAGGTTGGTCGATGTTCCGACCAGTGTCAGCGTTCCGCCAAGGATCGAGAGATAGGACAGCGGGATCAGCAGCCGCGTGGCAGGTATCCCCACTGATCGCGCGAGCCGGCGTACCAGCGGGATCAGCACCATCACGACGGGCGTATTGTTAATGAACGCCGGCGCGATCGCGGCGCCCGTCAGCATTTCTGCAACCGTGCGCCGAGGTGCCTTACCCGCTCGCCGGACGATCAGACTGGCCAGCGCCTCGATCGTGCCGGTACGGACCAGCGCCCCCGACAGGATGAAGAAGGCTGCGATGGTGATCAGCGCGGAATTGGCGAAGGCGGCGGTGACGAGCGGCGGGGTGAGCCAGCCCAGCGCGATCATCAGCGCTGCCCCGGCGACAGCGATGGTGACCGGCGGGAAGCGTTCGAGCGCGAACGCGACGAATAAAGCGACGATGACTACCAGCCCCAATATCGGGCGATGCGCGGCTATGAGCGCCAGCAGGTGGGTCACCGGCGCGGCGTCGCATCGGCGGACGTGGCGGGAATGACTTCGAGGATGATGTCGCCCGCCTCCAGTCGCTCGACCTCGGCTTCCCAGAAACCGTACATGGCATCGCCGCGATAGACGCGGTGTCCGAGGCCGGTCGTTATCGCGCGCAACGCAATGCCGACCTCCGCATCGGTGACCGCCCGTTCGCGGAGCGCGACGCGACCATGGGTCGCCGCGAGATCGGCCATATAGTCGGCAAGATGCGCGCCATGCGTCGATCCGGCAAGCAGCAGCCCGGCGAAACTCGCCGGATTGATGACGGTGTCGGCCCCGGCTTGGCGTGCAATCGCTTCGTTATCCTGCGACCGGATCACCACGCTGATCGGTAGCGTGGGTGCAATCCGGCGTGCGGTGAGGACGATCAGAATAGATGTATCATCGCGACCGGCTGCCACGATCATGGCGCTGGCGGTGGCGACGCGGACGGCCTGCAAGGCGGCATCGCGCGTGGCGTTACCCTCCATGACGGCAACGTCGAGCGCCTCCGCACTGCGCAGCGCGGCAGGGTTCTCGTCGATGACGACGATCGTATCGGGATGGGCACCGCGACGGATCAGCTCGCTTGCTGCTTCCGATCCGCTGTTGCCGAAGCCTGCGATGACGACATGGTCGCGAAGCTGCTTCTGGATCACTGACATGCGCCACCGTTCCCAGACACGTTTGAGCAGGAAATCATATGCGGTTCCCAGAAAGATCAGCCATACGAATAGCCGGATCGGCGTGACGACGAAGGTATCGAACAGGCGCGCCTGCTGCGTGACCGGCACGATGTCGCCATAACCGACCGTCGTGACGGTAATCATGGTGAAGTACAGGATGTCGGCGAAGGTGACCGGCGCACCCGACGACTGGCGCAGGCCGTCGCGATCGAACCAGTGAACCGCCAGCGCGATGCCGATCAGCGCGAATGCCAGCAAAGCCCGCCACGACAGGGCCAACCAGACCGGCGTCCGGCTGCGCCGGTACAGGTGATAGTGTGGCGTCGCGTCGCTTCCGTCCATGGCCGACCAGGAATCAGGTATTGGCGGTCGAGGCGGGATTGTCGCGCTTAGGCGCCTCAAACGTTGCCCAGTCGCCCTCCCCGCCCGGACGGGGCGGCGCTCCGGCGATGCTGTCAGGTTCGCTGATCGCACCGACGCGAACGCGATGGAGATGGACCTTGGCGATCATGTTGGCCGAGATCGGCGCGGTGATGAAGAGGAACAGCGAGATCAGTAGTTCGTGCGCGGTCCAGATCCCGAGCCGCGCCTGAAAATACACGACCGAGGCGAGGAGCAGCGCGCCGAGGCCCAGCGTCGTCGCCTTGGTAGGGCCGTGCAGGCGCTCCATCGTCGAGGGCAGGCGGACCAGCCCCCAGCTGCCGATCAGCGCGAAGCCGGCGCCGAGCAGCAGCAGGACAACAATGGAAATGTCGGCGATAACACTCATTCGACGATATCCCCGCGCAGGATGAACTTGCAGTATGCGATGGTGCTGACGAACCCTACCATCGCCAGCAGCAGCGCCGCTTCGAAATAGGTATCGTTGCCGCCGATCATGCCGATCAGCACGATCAGCGCGATGGCGTTGATGACCATAGTGTCGAGTGCGACGATCCGGTCGCCAAGGGCCGGTCCGTGCAGCAATCGCCATCCGTTGAGCAGCAGCGCGAGCGCGATACAGCCTGCAGCGATGTGGAGTGCGATCCCGATCATGCGAATACCCGTTGTAACCGCGCCTCGTAGCGCTTCTTGATCCGCGCGATTTCCGCCGCTTCGTCATCGACGTCGAGCGCGTGCACGAGCAGGAACCGACCATCGGCCGAGACATCCGACGATACCGTGCCCGGCGTCAGGCTGATCGTGCCGGCCAGCATCGTGATCGCCTCCGGCGTGGTCAGGTCGATGGGAATGACCAGCCAGCGGGCGCGAAGGTCGCGGTTACGGCGAAACAGGATCAGCCACGCCACCTGGAAATTGGCGACCAGAATGTCGAACAGCACGATCACCAGATAACCGACAAGGGCGCGACCGAAGCGCATCCGCGGTCGGTCGGGCCAGAAGGGCTGCGTGAACTTCGGCAGGATCAGCGCAAACACGCCGCCCAGCACGATACCGCCGACGGTGATGCTGTTGGCCATCAGCAGCCAAACGATCAGCAGCATTGCTGACAGCGCGGGATGCGGCAACAGGCGGTTCATCCCGCGCGCCCCAGCACGGCGGTGATATAGCGATCGGGGGCCATTACCTGTCGCGCGGTCGCCCGGGTCTGCGCGGTCACCCACCCGGCGGCAACGGTCAGCACCGCCAGCAACATCAGCAGCGTGAGCGGCGCGGTGAAATCTGCGCGCGACCGTGCAGGCGCAGCGATGACATCGGTGCCGGGCGGTGCCGCCTTCCAGAACAGGGTCGATCCGCTACGCGAGAAACCGATCACGCCGATCAGCGTCGAGCCAAGGATGGTGGTCCAGATCGCACCCCACCACGCGACGGCGAAGCTCGCGTCGAGAATCAGCAGCTTGCCGACGAATCCTGCCAGTGGTGGCAGGCCGACCGCAGCGACGGCAGCGACCAGATAGAGCAGGCCCGTCACATCCTGTCCGGCGAAGCGTGGGCTGGGCGCGATTGCGTCGGCATATTGCCCTCGGCGACGTATCGTCGCGTCGGCAACAAGGAACAGCGCGGCACCGGCCAGCGTCGCCTGTACCAGATAATAGAGGGCGGCGGCCAAGGTCGCCTCCCGCCAGGTCGCGACTGCCATCAACAGCGTGCCGGTCGAGGCCAGCACGGCATAGGCCGCCTGCTCACGCATTCCTCGGGCCACTAGTACGCCGACGAAGCCAAGCACCGCGCCCAGCATCGCGGCGGGCAGCAAATAAGGCGCGGGCACCCATGCTGCCGAGCCGGCCTGGCCGCCGAAAATCAGCGGCACGGTGCGGATCATCGCATATACGCCGACCTTGGTCATGATCGCGAACAGCGCGGCTACCACCGGCATCGTCGCGGCATAGGTGCGCGGCATCCACAGGTGGATCGGCACCACCGCCGCCTTTAGCGCGAACACCGCCATCAGGAGCAGTCCGGCGACACGCAGCAACCCCTGATCCTCCGCGGGGAGGTTCGCGACCCGGACGGCCAGATCGGCCATGTTCAGCGTCGATGTCAGGCCATACAGCAGCCCCAGCGCGATCAGGAACAGCGCCGAGCCGGCAATGTTGATCACGACATAGGCAATCCCCGCCTTCAGTCTGAGCGCGCCCTGCCCGTGCAGCATCAGGCCATAGGAGGCGATCAGCAGCACTTCGAAGAACACGAACAGATTGAAGAGGTCACCGGTCAGGAACGCGCCGTTCAACCCCAATAGCTGGAAATGGAACATTGGGTGGAAATGCCAGCCCTTGCGATCCGCACCGGTGACGATCGCATGTAGCAGCACCACCAACGCCAGCACCGCCGCCAGCACCAGCATCGTCGCGGCGAGCCGGTCGACTACCAGCACGATCCCGAACGGTGCGACCCATGCGCCCAGCGCATAGCTACGGATCGCATCGTCCTGCGCGATGCCGAACAGCGCGCACGCGGCGGCCAGCATCGCGACACAGCCGCCGAGCGACAGGATCAGGCTGAACACCCGGCGACGGCGCATCACCAGCATCGTGACCGGCGCAACGATGGCGGGGATGACGACCGGTGCGACCGACAGATGATCGATCAGCGTCATGCCGCATCCTTCCCAACCGGATCGGGATCGCCGTCGACCTGATCCGACCCGCTTTCGAGAAAGCTGCGCAGGCTGAGGATGACGGTCAGCGCGGTCATGCCGAAGGTGATGACGATTGCGGTCAGTACCAGCGCCTGCGGCAGCGGGTCGGCATGTTGCACGACATCCTTCGCATAGAGCGGCGGCCGGTCGACGATCAGTCGCCCGATCGCGAACAGGAACAGATTGACAGCATAGGACAGCAGCGTGAGGCCGAGCACGACCTGAAACGTCCGCCCGCGAAGCGCCAGATAGATGCCGCCCGCGACCAGCACGGCGATGGTGGACGCGACGAGGAACTCAAGGCTCATGCCTGCTCCTCCGCTTCGGCCTTGGCGGCGCGCTGGGCGACCTGGGCGAGCTGGGCCAAAGCCATCAGCACTGCCCCTACCACGACGCAGGCGACGCCCAGGTCAAACGCCATCGCGGTGGCCAGCTCGAACTCACCGATCAGCGGCAGATGGAAATAACCAAAGCTGCTCGACAGGAACGGCGCGCCGAATGGCAGCGACCCAAGGCCGGTGGCAGCCGCGATCAGCACGCCAGCGCCGATCAGCGCATGTTCGCCGAACTTGCGCCGCTCGTCGGTCCAGTCGAACCCGGACGCCAGATATTGCAGCAGGATCGCGATCGAGAACACGAGCGCGGCGATGAACCCGCCCCCTGGCTGATTATGACCGCGCAGGAAGATGTAGCTGCCGACCAGCAGCGCCAGCGGCAGCAGCAGGCGCGTTGCCATCACGAACATCATCGGATGCCGTTCGGGTGAGTGCCGGTCGTTCGATCGCCATTCCCGCAGTCGTCGTCCGGCGACCCCCCGTGCGGCGGGTTCGAGCAGCGCGTAGATGGCAAGCCCGGCGATGCCGAGCACGATGATCTCGCCCAGCGTATCGAACGCACGGAAATCGACCAGCGTCACATTGACGACGTTGGTGCCGCCTCCGCCCGAATAGCTGTTGTCCCAGTGGAAGCGCGATATGCCCTCGCGCTCCGGCCGGGTCATTATCGCCCAGGCCAACCATCCGACGCCCAAACCCCCCGCCACTGCAATGGCCGCGTCGCGCAGTCGGCGGGGCAGAGCCGACAGGCGCGGCGGATTGCCCGGCAACAAGTGCAGCGCCAGCAGCATCAGCAGGATCGTGACGACCTCCACCGAAATCTGGGTCAACGCAAGGTCGGGCGCGGACAGGTGGATGAAGGCCAGCGCCATGACGAGGCCGATGACGCTGATGAAGATCAACGCCAGATAGCGTCGGCGATCGACCGTGACGACGGCGATGGTGGCGGCAACCAGCGCGAACCAGGCAACCACGGCGACGGGGGATGCCGGGGTCGTCGGGCGCGTACCAGCGTAAATACCGTTCCGCAGTGCCGCCTCGATCCCGAACGCCAGCGCAACCGCAAACAGCATCAGGAGATACCGTTGCAGCGACGCGACATGGATCACGCCCAACAGACGGCGCAGCGCTGCGACGGTCTGTGCCATCGTGGCATCGAACAAGCGCTTGGCATCGGGTGACGGCAGCCGGGTCACCAGCGCCGCGACCGATCGGTAGCGGCTCAGCAGCACGACTGCGACCGCGACAGCGCCAAGGCTCATGAGCAGCGCCGGATTGATGCCGTGCCACAACGCCAGATGCAGTTCGGGGGTCGTGCCACCGGTCACTGCGGCGGCAACCGCCGCGACCAGCGGCCCCGCCAGCGTCATGGGCAGCAACCCCAAGGCCAGCGCCAATAGGCCGAGCAGCGCAGGCGGGCCGAGCAGCAGCGTGCCCGGATCATGGGGAGCCACCACGTCCCCTGTGCGGCGAGCGCCGAAATGTAGGGCGACGGCGTAGCGTATCGAATAGGCTGCCGACAGCAAGGCCGCGATGGTGGCGAGCACGGGCACGAGCAGTGCCTGTCCGCCCAACAACGTGTGCGTGGCCTCCTCCAGCATCATTTCCTTGGAAATGAACCCGCCGAGCGGGGGCAGACCCGCCATTGCGGCCGCCGCCAGTACGCCGAGCGTTGCAGTCAGCGGCATGATGGCAGCAAGCCCACCTAGCCGGCGGATATCGCGCGTACCGGTTTCATGGTCGACGATCCCGGCGTGCATGAACAGAGCCGCCTTGAACGCGGCGTGGTTCAGGACGTGGAACACCGCCGCGCTCACCGCCGCGACGGTGCCGAAGCCCAGTAGCATCACCATCAGCCCGAGCTGGCTGATCGTCGAATAGGCAAGGATCGCCTTCAGGTCATGGCGGAACAGCGCGACGCCCGCCCCGAACAGCATCGTCGCCAGCCCAACGGTCGTCACGATACCGAACCACAGATCGGTTCCGGCCAGCACCGGCCACAGCCGCGCGAGCAGGAACACGCCTGCCTTCACCATCGTCGCCGAATGAAGATAGGCGCTGACCGGCGTCGGTGCGGCCATCGCGTGCGGGAGCCAGAAGTGAAACGGGAACTGCGCCGATTTCGTGAACGAGCCGGCGAGGATCAGGAGCAGGATCGCAGGGTATAGGGGCGAGGCCTGGACCAGATCACCGCGCGACAGGATGGCTGCCAGGTCATAGCTGCCGGCAACCTTGCCCAGCAGCACCATCCCCGCGATCAGGGCAAGGCCCCCGCCACCGGTGATGGTCAGCGCCATGCGTGCGCCCTGCCGCGCTTCCGCCTTGTCGCGCCAGAAGCCGATCAACAGGAACGAGGCAAGGCTGGTCATCTCCCAGAATACCAGCATCAGCAGTACGTTGCGCGATAGGGCGATGCCGACCATCGCTCCTTGGAACAGCATCAGGAACGACAGGAAGCGCGCAGTCGGCTCGGTCGGTTTCAGGTATCCCTGCGCATAGATAACGACCAGCAGTCCGATGCCCAGGATCAGGCCGGCGAACAGCAAAGCCAGCGGGTCAAGCCACAACGCGAAGTCGAGGCCCAGCGCCGGAATCCACGCGATCGTCGTCATTAGCGGACGCCCTGACAGCGCAACTCCTGCCTGCGAGAGCAAGATCACCAGCCCGGCCACGCTGGCCGTCGCAGCAATCAGCATATGGGTGCGGCGAGATGCGCAACGTGCCGCCATCAGAGCGACAACAGCAAGGAAGGGCAAACAGAGGAGGGTCAGCAAGGTCATGGCTGCATCGCCTCGGGCAGCACAGATCGGATTGGGATCATGCCGGCGGCACCAACAGTGAGAGTGAGGCAAAAAGGGGGCTGATCGGGCAAGCCGATACTCCAGGCATAAGGGTTCGTCGTTGGCGGCCCGACCAACGTAAAGAACCTGCCTGCTCCAAATGTAGCGGACACCCAGATGCATTCATTGCATTGCCTCGGACCGATTACAACCGGGATACTATGAAATCCGGCTTTGCGTCATCTACCGTCCGGGCGGTGGCGGGTCGTCGAAAAGCAATTCGAGATTGTCGGCTTCAAATCCGCCCTTGGGGCGCTCGACGAGGGTGAAGCGCCAGCGCTGTCCGCGTCGTTGCTCGGTAAAGCCGGCGCGCTCGGCCGCTCGGACGTGGACGAAGACTTTGGGCTGTTTGTCGTCACGCGAGATGAAGCCCCAGGCTCCGCCACGGTCGAGATATTTGATCGTTCCGGTCGGCATGATGCCTTCCTTCCGAGCTTAGCCCTCCTTGGCGCAGGCGAGGCACATCGCCGTCGCGGCCGTATGATCGAGGCGCCTGGCCTCAATTTCTTCGCCACAGCGCGCACACCAGCCATAGTCGCCGCTGTCGATCCGCATCAGCGCAGCATCGATGCGGCTTCGTTCGGCCTGGCGATGCCGCTGCGCCGCCAGAGCCATCGCCTGTACCTGCATGGCGTCGATCCGCGACAGGCGGCCGACGCTTTCCTGATCGAGCGCGACCGGGGCGCGTGTTTCCTCGGCCGCTGCATCGTCAGCGACGAGCTGATCGCGAAGCGCCAGCAGTTGCCGACGCGGCGCATCGAGGATCGCTGCGTCCCCGGCCATGTCAGCGCACCAGCAATACTGGCGCGCGGACGGTGCGGATCATCGTCGTCGTCGTACTGCCGACGATCAGGGTGCGAAGCGGCGAGTGTCCATAGGCACCCATCACCAGCATCGCGCCGGGATGCGCCGCCATATGGTCGCCGATCACCGCTTCGACCTTGCCGTCACGCAGGACGGGTTCGGAACAGGCGGGCAGCGTGGCTGCCGCTGCGTCGAGCTGATCGCGATGCTTGCTATCATCCGGCCCCGCCATGACGAGGTGGACCGGCAAACCGCCGAACAACGGCGAGGTAGCGACGTGACGGACAGCACGGCAGGCGGCCGGGCTGTTGTCGAACGCGATCACCACCGCGCCAGGTGCCTTGGCTTCGCGCGAGGCGATCAGCACCGACTTGTCGCTGGCGCGCACGACCCGTTCGACCTTGGAGCCGATATGGTCGGTCGCGAACTCGCCTGACGCGCCGCGCTTGCCGATGGTGACCAATTCAGCATCGGCTTCACGCTCGACGATCGTCTCCACGATTCCGCCATGCAGATGCATGGACGCGACCGTGATGCCCTGCTCCTTCAGGCGGGCACCGCCTGCGTCCAGCAGGATGCGTCCTTCCTCGATAGCAAGACGCCCCGCCGCTTCCTCAATGCGGGTCAGCTCTTCCAGCAGCTCGCTTTTGACGCCTAGGCCGATCGCGCCGCTATGGTCGTTGCGCGATGCTACGGCATCCTTGCGCTGGACGACGTGTAGCAGCTCGACATCGGCACCGAGCCGGGTAGCGGCCCAGGCCGCCAGATCGACGACGCTGGTGGCGTAAGTGGATGCGTCGATGCAGGCCAATATGCGGTTCATAAGCCCTCTCCTTTAGTGGGCGCCGAGCGCTGCTTCGGCGCCTGGCTTGTCATGGACGGCGAAGCGATCGACCATCGTCGCGCTCGCCTGATTGAGGCCGATGACCTCGACATGGGTGCCTTCGCGGCGGAACTTGAGGATCGCCTTGTCGAGGCTCCCCACCGCCGAAATATCCCAGAAGTGCGCGGCGGTCAGGTCGATGACCACATTGTCCAGCACCTCCTTGAAGTCGAAGGCGTCTGCGAACCGTTCGGACGAGGCGAAGAACACCTGACCCGAGACACGATAGGTCCGCGTCCTGCCGTCCGCGCTCAGCTCGGTTGCCACGTCGAACAGGCGCTTGACCTTGCTGGCGAAGAACAGCCCAGACAGGATCACGCCTGCGACCACGCCCTGCGCCAGATCGTGCGTCGAGACGACGACCAGTACCGTCACCAACATGACGACGGACGACTGCCACGGATGGCTCTTGAGGTTCCTGATCGATCCCCATGAGAAAGTGCCGATCGACACCATGATCATCACCGCGACCAGCGCCGGCATCGGGATGCGGGCGACCAGCGGCCCCAGTACGACGATCAGGAACAGCAGGAACGCGCCCGACACGAAGGTCGAGAGGCGGGTCGAGCCGCCCGACTTCACGTTGATGACGGACTGTCCGATCATCGCGCAGCCACCCATCCCGCCGAAGAAGCCGGTCAGGAAATTGGCGATGCCCTGCCCCTTCATCTCGCGCCGCTTGTTCGAGGGCGTGTCGGTCAGATCATCGACGATCTGCGCGGTCATCATCGATTCCAGCAGGCCCACCGCCGCCATCGTCAGCGAGTAGGGGAAGATGATGCGCAGCGTCTCGAGCGTGAACGGCACCTGTGGAATGCCGAATGCCGGCAGCGACGAGGGCAGCTTGCCCATGTCGCCCACCGTGTTGACCTTGATGCCGGCATAGATCGAGACGATCGTGAGGATCACGATCGCAACCAGCGGCGACGGGATCGCCTTGGTCAGGCGCGGAAACAGATAGATGATCGCCAAACCCGCCGCGACCATCGCGTAGGTTTCCCATCCGACGTTTGTGAGCTGGGGAAGCTGCGCGATGAAGATGAGGATCGCGAGCGCATTGACGAAGCCGGTGATGACCGAGCGCGACACATATTGCATCAGCAGGTCGAGTTTCAGGAAACCGGCGACGCCCTGGATCAGCCCCATGAGGATGGTGGCGGCAAACAGGTACTGGACGCCGTGATCGCGGATCAGCGGCAGAACGAGAACGGCGATCGCCGCGGTTGCGGCCGAGATCATGCCGGGGCGACCGCCCACGAGCGAGATGATGACGGCGATGGAGAAGGAGGCAAACAGCCCGACGCTGGGATCGACGCCGGCAATGATCGAGAAGCCGATAGCCTCCGGGATCAGCGCGAGCGCGACAACGATACCCGCCAGCACGTCCGCGCGCGGGTTCGAGAGCCATTCGCGTCGAAGCGAAGTAGCAAATGTCATGTGGAAACCTGATCGCAATAGCGAGGGGCGCACGCCGTCAGACGCGGTCAATCAACGATGCTCGGAAGCGAGGCCCAAATTCGCTAAGGTTATCCCGGGGATAGGCGCCGGGCCGAGCCACCCGAATCAATCCGGGTCCGTCGAAGACCTCTAGATAAGCACTAATCGCACCATATCGCAACTGCGAACATCAGCAGCCTGCGTTCCCAAAACACCATCCCAATCGAGAAATGGGATCAGTTAGGAGGTACGCTGGCGGCCTCTCCGCTTAGTTGTTCAGGCTGGGCTGCGGCCACGTCCATCAACAAGGTGCTGCCGGCGTTCGAAACACACGACAATGCCAGCAAGCAGCAGGACGCAGACCAAGGCAGTCGCAAACGTGTTGAGGCCAAAACCGCCCTTGGCGGCTTCCTTCGTGAGCAAATTCCCGAAGTCGGCGCCGAACGGCCTGGTGAAGACGAATGCCGCCCAGAATATAAATGCCGCGTTGATCCGGGCAACATAGTGCAAAAGCAAAACCGCGCCGATCACAGCCATGCAGACCAGCGATCCCGTGGTATATGTGAGGCCGAAAACATAGACGAGTCCATCGCCGAACGCCGTGCCGAGGCTGTTCGAGAACAGAACGGCGCCCCAGAAAAACAACTCGCTCTCACGGTCGACCACCGCGCTCACGTCACAGGTGCCCCGCCTGAGAGGCCGTTTCGAAAGGGGTTGAGCGGCTGAGGTTCGTGTGATTCCGGGGGTTTTGCAGACAACCCGGAGATCTTGATGTGGACCCCAGCCACCCGCGTGCAGCATACGCGTGTTTCGAAGCGTTACCAGACGGATTTGAGCGATGCCGAGTGGGCGCTGATCGCGGCATTTGTTCCCGAGGCGCGCACGACGGGGCGGCGACGGCAATGGCCAATGCGCGAAATCGTGAACGCCATCTTCTACGTTCTGCGCGGCGGGATTGCATGGCGGTTGCTGCCCAAGGACTTCCCGCCGTGGCAGACGGTCTACCGCTGGTTTGCCCGGTTTCGTGACGAATGCCTGTTCGAGCGGATCAACCATGCGCTGGTCGCGCTCGATCGCGAGCGAGCCGGAAGGGACGCCTCGCCAAGCGCAGCCATCATCGACAGTCAGAGCGTCAAGACCACCGAGAGCGGCGGACCGCGCGGCTACGATGCTGGCAAGAAGATCAAAGGTCGCAAGCGCCATGCTCTGGTCGATACTGACGGCAGGCCGCTGCTTGTCGAGCCGCACACCGCCGATGTCCAGGATCGTGATGGCGGCGGCGCGTTGCTGCAAATCTCGCGCGGCCTCTTCCCGTTCATCGAGAAGGTCTGGGCCGATGGCGGCTATAACCATCACCGTGTCACCGAGGCGACCCGCATCACCGTCGAGATAGTCAGCAAGATCGCCGGGCAGTCCGGCTTCGTCGTCCTCCCTCGGCGCTGGGTGGTCGAGCGGTTCTTCGCTTGGGTCAATCGAAACCGCCGTCTGGCCAAGGACGTGGAAGCCACCCTCAAATCCGCCGCAGCCTTCCTCTACGCCGCCGCCGCCATGCTCATGCTACGCCGTTTGGCTCGGTCAGCGTGAGTTTCGAAACCGACTCTCAGGGAGCGGCCGTGACCACATAAACGAATGCCCGGCACGAAGGCCGGGCACCCTAGAACGCTATGAACGATGCTTGCAGGCATCGATCGGGACGTAAGACATCCTCTTCATATCCGTTCACGAGCTTCGGTTCAAGGGAGCGCGCTTCGCGCCACGCTCTTGTTTTGCCTGGTCCCGGCCCCACGAAGGGGACGGACGATGGGAGCTGTTACACTCGCGAAGGCGAGCTTCATGGCGCTTGACCGCATCGAGCGGACGCGGCCGAGATCGCGGTCGGGGGCACCAAACCCCACGCGCGCGCATGTGCACCCGAACAGCCGGAGAGCCGGCACATTCGAGGACGACTTCTTCTACAGCTACGCGAAGGGCGAGACCGATCGCCTCTACAAGAAGGCCGTCGAGCTGTTGAAGCGCAAGAACGCGATCCGTCGCCTCGCGCGTGCCGAGGGACGGCAGCTCACGGAAGACGAGAGATTGGTGACCCTGATAACGCCCGCTGCCGTGCGGGTGTTCGAGCAGCTTACCAATCTGGCGCGCAATTGCGCCGGCAAGGTATTTCCGACGTGGGAATGGATCGAGACCCACACCGGCCTCTCCCGCGCGAGCGTCGGACGCGGGCTTGCGATCCTCGCCAAGATGGGCTTGCTCGACAAACAGCGCCGATGCGTGCCGATCGACCCTCCCGCCGATCGGCCGAAGGCGCGCAATGCGCAGACGTCCAATGTCTACCGGATGAGCTTTCCCAACCGGCTCGCCCGCTTCCTTCCACGTTTTCTCCGGCCGGTCCCTCTCCCCGACGATGTCGTGCAGCGGGAAGCCGATCGGATCGAAGAGATCGAGGCCATGCGCCTATGGCGATCGCCCCGTCAGGTCGTCGCCGAGGAGATCGAGGATGCGGGCCTGCGGCGGGTGTTGGACAGCCTGGCCATCGCAATCGAGAAACAAGAGTCTCAAAAAAATGGTCAACCGCTCCTAGATTCATATAATCTAAGGACAGATGGAGTTGGCCTAGTCGGCCAACGCTTCACGCCTGACGGCGAGTAGCCCCTGGACCCGCCCAAATCTCGAACCCACAATCGACAGCACCAAGCCGAACCGTCGGACGCGCCGCTCCGCGTCGCGATGCTCCCGAGAGGAGCAAGCGTTTACCGTCGCGTTCAAATTGCCGCCTTCGTGCCTGGTGCAGCCGTTTTTTGGTCTTCAACGCGACTGTAGCGCCAGTTCCGAGCGTCGGAATGCGCCATTGGCTCGGGCGTCTCCCCTTTTCAATGAGGCGTCCGCTTCCCATTACCGCCGCCGAGGCGAGCTGGTCGACGATCATCACGTGGCGCCGCGATTCACAATCAGCCCGGCGAGATCCTAGCGCGAGTTCAAGGTCCGCCCCTCGAGCGACTATTCCTTATTGATGGAAAATGGGCGCTGGCCGCCTTCTACGATCAAGCAAATAACCGGCTACGCCTACGGTTTCCGCTGCGCGGACCCTCCGTTTTTTTTGCTTGATCGCGGCGCCTGCACTCCCCTTCAACTTCCATCAGGAATGAGCCTGATCGTTGAAAAGGACAGGACCATGCAGAACATCGCGGAATTTCGGATCATCGGCCGGGTCGGCAAGGTCACGGAACATGACAAGGTGACGAAGGTGAACGTCGCCGCCAATTACAACCGCCAGGAGAACGGCGAGTGGGTCACCGACACCCACTGGAATGAGGTGACGCTGTTCGGTAAGTTGATCGAGCGCGGCACCAAGGCGCAGAAGGGTGACTTGGTTCACGTCACGGGCCGCGTCCGCCAGAATGCCTACGACACCTCGGAGGGTCGGCGCTATACAGTCGAGTTGATCGCCGATGGCTTCGCGGTTCTCGCCAAGGCTTCGGAGGATCGCGACTAAGCGCGGTTGGGGCCGCCTACCGGCGGCCCCTCTCGCCGGCGCAGCTCCAGTTCCACGGCCTCGCGCACGAAATCAGCCTGGCTCTCGCCATCGCGCAGGACGGTCTTGATCCGATCTAGCGTGCCCTTTGGGAAGCGCCCCATCGTCTTATCCTCCATCGGAGGGCGACCGACTGACCGGATATTGCTAGACGTCATCCAAGGTCCTAATAAACGATACCGCATATTGACGGCATTAGCGGTATCGTATATTACAGCTTGGGCCTTTCATCAAGGCGGCGTCGGAGGCGAAGGCCATGTGGGATAATCTGCTAACGATCGGACTGTTCGTCCTGATCGGTTGGGCCGTCCTCCGCGATAGCGGTGGATCGAAGCCGCGGATCTGGAGCGGCGACACCCCCGACGAGGAGGCGCGACGCAACACGCGGACAGACTCCGATTATCGCGGTTACGACCACTGGAACAACCATTCAGATCGAGGCTGGTAAGGCGTGAAGACCATCGCCATCAACGTTGAGAAGGGCGGCGCCGGCAAGACCATGATCGCATGCCACCTGGCTTGGGTGCTTGCCGATGCCGGTCATCGCGTGCTGTTCCTCGACCTCGATCGCCAGTGCAATGCGACTGATGCCCTGGCCGAGTTCGAAAGCCTCGGAACGTGCAAGCCGCTCTTCGAGCCCGGTTATGCCCCGCCCCCTACTTTTCCGCGCCTTGCAATCTATTCGAACCGCATGGGCGGCGAGTATGATGCCGACTATCCGCGCGCGCTGACCAATCTGAACGCCAATTTTCCGACGCTCAATCCATTCTTCGACTTCTGCATCATCGATACGCCGCCCTCTTGGTCATGGATCAATTTCGCGGCGTTGCTGGTGTGCAATCACCTCATCGTTCCCGTGGAGCTCGGGCCGTTTGGCCCGGCTGCGACCAAACAGGTTTCGGATTCAATCCAGACGGTGAACCAGCGTCGGAAGACGCCCATCCACGTCGTGGGGCTCGTCCCCAACCGGGTTCGCGCAAACGATACCCATCAGATGAAGATGCTAGCTGCGATCAAGGAAAAGATCGGGAAAAACCTCTTCACGAACTACCTGCCAGAGCGCGCGCACTACAGCCAAGCCATTCAAGAGCACGTGCCGGTGTGGCGGTTCGACAAGGACGTGCGAACCTCGCTTCCCCCCATGCGCGCGTTCCTCGAAGAAGCCCTGACCCGGATTGGGAGCCATAAATGACCGACTTTTCCGGCTTCGACGTATTCAGCGAGAAGGCAGCGGTAGCGGACGCCGATCGTGTCCAGCTTCTAGACCCCGAGCTGCTGTATCCCGACCCCGAAAACGTCCGTAGCGAGATCGATCCGGCGAAGATCGACGAGATCGCAGAGTCGATTAAAGAGCGCGGCTTGCTTCAGCCGATCACCGTCGCGCCCAAGGATGCCGATGGCCGCTACCGGATCATGTTCGGCGAGCGGCGCTGGCGTGCGTGCCAGAAACTTGGCGTGCAGGTCCGCGCGATCGTCAGCAAGACCGACGACATCGAGCAGGTCCGGATCGATCAGTTCATCGAGAACGACCAGCGCGAGGATCTGTCGACTTCCGACATGATCCGGTTTGTCACCGGGCAGGTCGCGAAAGGTCGCTCTCTCGCCGAGCTGGCCCGCGCAACGGGGCGCAACCGCACGCTGCTGACCCGTTATCAGGGGCTTGCGAAGGCCCCCGACTATATCGCTGCGCTGTTCGCAGACATTTCGATGCGGAGTGCGGTCGCGCTTGTCCAGGCTGCGAAGACCGATGACGCGGCAACCCGGGCATTTGTCGCCAACACCGCTGCAGAGGACATGACCGTGCTGGCGTGCGAGCGGTTCGCGCGCGATGTCGGTGCTAAGAAGTCGGCGCCGAAGCCCGCCCCTCGGACCGAAGCGGAGGCACCCGCGCCTGCCACCCAGAGCGAACCCGAAGCTCCAGGCGAGGACGTCCCCTCTTCCCCGACTGACACGATCCGTGATGAGGAGGCCGATCGCGCGCTGGACGCTACGCCGGTGCCCGACGGTCCGGCGCTTGGGAGCGGTGCGGAAAATGAACCCCCTTCCCCTTCTCCGCGTGCTTCATCCAAGCCGAGGACAGGCAAGCAGCGTGTAGAGCGGCCATCGATCGAGATCGAGGGTAAGCGAGCAATGGTCGTCGAGGCTTTGTTGCACTTCGACGGAGAAGCCGAACCGCGCATTGTGAGCTGGCGCTGATCGCGTCGGATTGAACGGAGAGCGCCGGCAGCGGCCCACGCAGTCCAATTGGTGGGCGCTGCCGCTTCGCGCAATCATCGGCTTCGGCTTCCTGTTTCACGGCTATGCGAAGCTGAACCACGGACCGGACAAGTTCGGCCACATCCTCGCCGGGCTACACATGCCCGTTCCCGACCTGCTCGCATGGCTTACGACCGTGACCGAGCTCTCCGGCGGCCTCGCCATCCTGACTGGCACTCTCGTGCCCCTCGCGGCCCTGCCGATGGCCTTCGTGCTTCTGGTCGCGATCGTGACCGTCCACCTCCCCAACGGGTTCGACGGCATCAAGCTGATGGGGTTCGCGCCCGACGGCACTCTCAAGTTCGGCAAGCCCGGTTTCGAGACCGATCTTGCCTACCTCGCCGGGCTCGCCGCCCTTGCACTTGGGGGCGACAGCCCGCTTTCCGTCGACCGGCTGCTCCGCCGCCGCATCGACTCCAATCACCGGCAAAACTGAAAAGGTCCGATCGACGATGACAGCTCTGTTCAACAAACTTGCGGTCTCACCGCTTCCCGTTCCCGCGCAATGGTATGCGATCCCGCTGCGCCTCATCGTCGGCTACGGCTTTTTCGCGCATGGCTGGGCCAAGCTCGCACGCGGACCAGACAATTTCGGCGGCATCTTGAACGCCATGGGAATGCCGATGGGCGATTTGTTGAGCTGGGCAACCGTCGCGGTTGAGATCGTCGGCGGCCTCATGATCTTGGCGGGCGCTCTGGTACCGCTCGTGACGGTGCCGATGATCGTCGTGTTGCTGGTCGCAATCTTCACCGTCCACCTGCCGAACGGCTTCAGCTCGATCAAGCTGATGTCCTATGACGCGAGCGGCGCGCATTTCGGTCAGCCGGGCTACGAGACCGATCTGCTCTACATCGCCGGCTTGATCGCGCTGTGCATCGGCGGAGCCGGCCCCCTTTCGGTGGATGCGCGTCTCAGGGCCAAGCGTGACGATACGGTTGCAAGCGGGATGAACTCGCGACCCGTCGCCCGCCCCGCCGGTTAGGATTCCGGTGTCGCTGGTGCGACCATGGGCCGGTCCGTCAAAGCGGGCCGGCCCATTTCGTGTCGATGCCGCTGGATCGGCTCAGAAGAGGTGCGTTCCATGGGTCATCGCCCCGCCAGCTCGGATCGCCGCGGCGACGGTCGTTGCTTCCGCGAGTTGCGCGTCGGTGGCCCCGGCTTCGCGCGCTTGCTTGGTGTGGATCTCGATGCAGTAGGCGCACTGCGTCGTGAGCGCGACTGCCACCGCGATGAGCTGCTTGTTGAGGGCGGAGATCTCGCCCTCCTTGAACACGGCCTTATCAAACTCCCAGAACGCCTTCATCGCGTCGGGAGCGCCCGCGTCGAGCTTTTTCAGGTTCTTGAGCTTACCCATGTCGTGCATGTCGCGTTCCTCGTGACTGTTTGCTGTGGTGCTGGGCGGGCGGCGACCGGATATTGCGCTTCCGGCCTCTGGGGCCAGCACAACGACATACGGGTGGTCGACCGAGGGAGTTACAGCGGAGCCAACGCTGCCCTGCCGTCGGCGCGAGCGCCCACGGCTTTTCGCGCATTGGCGCTCGCCTAAAATCTGCGGCGCAAGAAAATCAGGTCATCTGTAACCGCTGCCGGTCCCCGTGCGGATGTGCAGCAGGACGCGGCTCGCCAGCTCGCATGCCCCCTGAGCGAGGAGCAGGTCGCGTCCGCCCCCCGCCGCACCCGCTGCGGCGTCACTCAAGCAGAGGCTTGGCCTCGAAGGATTTTTCCATGCGCAAGATGATGATTATTCTGTCGGTATTCGCCCTTGGCGCTGGCGCGCCTGCCTTCGCTCAGGACGCGATGGCCTCGCACGATCAGATGGCATCCCACGACCAGATGGCCGCGAAGGACCATATGGCCTCGGGCAAGAAGACATCGACCGGTGCGATGAAGAAGTCCTCGGCGCACGGCGCGATGGCGAACGATGGCGCGATGAAGCACGGCAAGGCGACGAAGGCGCCTGCCGATAAGATGAAGCACGGCGATGCGATGATGAGCGCCGGCCACTGATCGGCGTCCGGGGCGTCGTGCCCTCTGCCGACGCCCCGCCCCTTTGGAGCGACCCGATGGCTACCCAACCGATTGACCGCCTCCCCGCCGGCGGTGACCTCATCTACCGCCAGCGGCGTGCTGTGCGCGCCTGGCACTGGCTCAATGCGCTCGCTGTGATCGTGCTGCTGATGAGCGGGATGATGATCTTCAACGCGCATCCGCACCTCTATTGGGGGCAATACGGCGCCAATAATGACATGCCCTGGCTCGAGATCGGCAGCGATGGCGAGCGGGGCTATCTGCGCGTCGCCTCCATCACCATACCTACGACCGGCGTGCTCGGCCTCGCCGGCGGTGAAGAGCGCGCCTTTCCGCCGCTGGTGACGATCCCATCGGGCTACAACCTCGCCGCGGCGCGCCAGTGGCACTTCTTCTTCGCCTGGCTGCTGGTCGTGCCGGGCCTGCTGTTCTGGTTCTGGGGCTTCATCTCACGGCACGTCCAGCGCGACCTCGCGCCGACCGCGGAGGAGCTGCGGCCGACGAGCCTGTGGCAGGACATCAAGGACCATGCCCGCCTGCGCTTTCATACCGGCGAGGCGGCGCGGCGCTACAACGTGCTCCAGAAGCTTAGCTATGTCGGCGTGATCTTCGGCCTGCTGCCCATCATGGTCCTGACCGGGCTTACCATGTCCCCTGGCATCGATGCGGCTTGGCCGTGGTTGCTCGACCTGTACGGCGGCCGTCAGTCGGCCCGTTCCATCCATTTCATCTGCGCCGCGCTCCTCGCCGCCTTCATCGTCGTCCACCTCGTGATGGTGCTCCTTGCCGGCCCTATCAACGAGCTGCGTTCGATCACCACCGGCTGGTATCGCCTACCCAAGGAGCGCGACCAATGACGCTATTGACGCGGCGCCGGCTGATCGGCTCGCTTGGCGTCGGCGCCGGCGGCCTCCTGCTCTCCGGCTGCGACCGGATCGCGGCCTCGCCGAAGGTGCAGGACGTGCTCGGGCTGGGCGAGGGCCTGACCATGCGCGCGCAGCGGCTCGTCACGGATCGCACCGCGCTCGCCCGCGAGTTCGCCGCCTCCGATATGTCGCCGGTCTTCCGCACCAACGGTAACACGATGCCGGCGAGCGACGCCTATCAGGCTCACGCCGCCAATGGGTTTGCGGATTGGCGCCTGCAGGTCGACGGCCTGGTCCGGCGTCCACAGAAGGTCTCGCTGGCGCAAATCAGGGCGATGCCCGCCCGCACGCAGATCACCCGCCACGACTGTGTCGAGGGTTGGAGCGCGATCGGCAAATGGACGGGTCTTCCGCTCAAGCTGGCGCTCGACGCAGCCGGCGTGCTGCCGTCCGCTCGCTATGTCGTGTTCCACTGTGCCGACGATTTCGACGGCGCCCCCTATTACGAGAGCATCGACCTGATCGACGCCTACCATCCCCAGACGATCCTTGCCTGGGGCATGAACGACCAGCTTCTGAGCGTCGGCCACGGCGCGCCGCTCCGCCTCAGGGTCGAGCGCCAGCTCGGCTACAAGCAGGCCAAATACGTCATGCGCGTCGAGGCGGTCGACAGCCTCGCCAGGATCGGCGCGGGCAAGGGTGGCTACTGGGAAGACTCGGCCGACTACCAGTGGTTCGCGGCGATCTGAGCCAATCCAAAAACCGTTCACGATGGGACCCGACATGCTCCGGCTGCCACTCTTTGCGGCGCTTCTGGCCAGCGTTGCTAGCATTGGAACCGTTCCGGCCTACGCACAGGCAAGAACGGCTTCACCCCTACCGGCCAGCTCCGTCGTCCATTATCGCACCGCAAAGGTGCAGGGCCTCGATATCTTCTATCGCGAGGCCGGACCGATGGAGGCACCCACCGTCCTGCTTCTGCACGGGTTTCCGACCTCTTCGCACATGTTTCGGAACCTGATCCCGGCGCTTGCCGAGCGCTATCATGTGATCGCTCCGGACTATCCCGGATTCGGCCAGAGCAGCGCGCCGGATCACACGCAATTCGCCTATACCTTCGCGCACCTGACCGATGTCACCGACGCCCTGCTCGGTCAGATCGGCGTCGATCGCTACACCATGTACATCCAGGACTATGGCGCCCCGGTCGGGCTGCGGCTCGCCCTGCGCCACCCGGAGCGCGTAACCGGGCTGATCGTCCAGAACGGCAACGCCTACGAGGAAGGCATCCAGGGTTTCTGGACCGCGGCAAAGGCGCTGTGGGCCGATAACAGTGCGGCCAATCGGGCAGCGATCGTCAAGCGCCGCACACCGGAGGCCACGAAGCGGCAGTATCTCGACGGCGTAAAGGATCCGACCCGGATAGATCCCGACAACTGGGTGCATGACCAGGCCTTGCTCGATCGGCCGGGCAACAGCGAAATCCAGCTCGATTTGCTGTACGATTACCGAACCAACATTGCGCTCTACCCCCGCTTCCAATCCTATCTCCGGGAGCACAAGCCGCCCACGCTGATCGTCTGGGGTGCCAACGACAAGATCTTCCCGGCCGATGGAGCACGCGCCTTCCTGCGCGACAATCCGGCGGCCGAGCTTCACCTCATCGATTCCGGCCACTTCGCGTTGGAGGACCGCGCCGACGAGATGGTGCCGTTAATCCGCGACTTTCTCGCGCGCACGCTGCCGTCGCGCTGAACAAAGACCCCCAGGAGACTTTGAATGAAGCTCTACTACCACCCTCTGTCGGGGCACGCGCACCGCGTTCACCTGTTTCTGTCGTTGGCCGGGGTCGACCACGAGCTGGTCGAGGTCGATCTGGCCGCGCAGCAGCACAAGACGCCCGAATTCCTCGCGCTCAACGCCTTTGGCGAGATCCCGGTTCTCGATGATGATGGGGTCATCATTCCGGATTCAAACGCTATTCTCGTCTACATCGCGAGGAAAATCGGTCCTTCCCATTGGCTTCCGACTGATCCGGTCGAGGAGGCCAAGGTTCAACGCTGGCTATCTGTCGCGGCCGGAAAGATCGCTTATGGCGCCTGCGCCGCTCGCCTCATCACCGTGTTCAATGCTCCCTTCGATCCTCTGGAGGTGATCGGCCGTGCCCATGATGCACTCGGCGTCATCGACCAGACCCTGGAGTGGAACCGCTGGATCGCCGGCACGGACGAGCCGACGATCGCCGATGTCGCGCTCTACAGCTATATCGAGCGCGCCCCCGAGGGGAACGTAAACACGTCGGTCTATACCGCCGTGGGCAGTTGGCTGCGCCGGATTGAGGCCCTGCCCGGCTTCGTTCCGTTCCGTCGAACTGCGGCAGGGCTCGAGGCGATCCTATGAGCGGCCCTCGCCAGCTAGCAGCAGGAAGCGGCTCGTGAACTTTGAAAATCTGCGCCTCGATCATGTCGGCATCCGCGTCACCAATCTCGATGTCGCAGAGCGATTCTATGCCAAGTTCGGTTTTGTTCGCGACCCTGAGGAGGACGCACCCGAGGTGGCGGCGTGCGGCCTGGTGCATCCGACCGGCCTGCGCATCCATCTCATCTACAACGGCGAACCCGCCGGTGAAGGCAACGTCCTGCTCGACCTCCCTGTGAAGCGGCCCGGTTACACGCACGCAGCGTTCGTCATCGACAGCATGGACGAGCTCGTTCGATGGCTTGAGCAGGAGGGAATCTGGATCAGTGAAGGACCGATCAGGCTCGGGCATGATCGGCGCATCACATGCTTCATCCGCGATCCCGACCTCAACGTGATCGAGTTCAACGAGATGCTAAGGTAGGTAACGAAGACCAACTTAGGTTGGGAGTTCAACGGACCGTCAGCTCCCGAGCGAAACCACCGGCAAAGCCTTATTCGCGACTGCCCGGCTTGCCTGGCGGCGTCGCTGGGCTGTCGATCGGCAAGGTCGCCGACGCGATCGGCACCGACAACCGTGAGCTGCGGCTACCAGCGTAGCAGTCGCGGGCCCAGTAGCGCCCCGATCCCTGCCGCTAGCAGGATCCCCAGACTGTACCAGGTGAGCACGAAGATTGCCGACACCTCCGGGCAATGCAGGCAATAGATTGTCGCGGCCCAGGCGCCCGCGCCGAGACCGGCAACCGCGCCAGCGGCCCGCAGGTGCGTTGGCGCAAGCTTCCGGAACGACCAGAGCAGCGCGGCGAAGATCGGCGCCGCCAGCCCCAGAACAAACCATGGGCACATCATCCAGCTCCGACCGAGCCACATGGCCAGCCAATGCGATGAGGGCGTGCGGGCAAGCTCGCCGAGCGCAATACCTGCCAGAACCAACACCGGCGCCGCGAGAAACCACAGGCCACTGAGCGATCCCGGCGCGGGCCGCGCCAGCCGCGTAATCCCATAGACCGCGCCCACTCCGAGCGACATCGTGTAAGTCCACTTCATCCAGAAGGAGAAGCCGTGCATTGCGACCCGGAGGTCCGGACGGATGCCGAGCGTCACAGTGACCAGCAGCATGGCAGCGATGCAGCCGACTGCGATACCCAGGCCAATCCGCTTCGCGACGGCGTGGCGCGGTATGCGGCGCACGTCCCGGCTGAGCGAGTTGATGAGCTGTTCGGTGTTCATCGTGATGAGCCTTTGATCCGGGCGCTGAGCGCCTTCAGGCCGCGGTGCACCGAGACCTTCACGTCCGATTCCCCGATGCCGGCGCCGGCAGCGGCCTCCGCAACGCTCTTGCCGTCGACATGCGTGTCGCGGATCGCGCGGGCCTGCTTGGGGGAGAGCGTCAGGAGCAGGTTGTCGACGTCCATGCGGGCGTTGGTGGCCTCCTCGAAGCCTTCCGCCACGAGGATCGCTTCCACATCCTCGATCGCCACCGTCTGTCGACGGCGCCGGTAATGGTCGATCGCCCGATAGCGCGCGATCGCATAGAGCCACGCCGTAAAGGGGCGGTCCCTGTCAAAGGTCTCGCGGCGGGTATGCACGGCGATCAAGGTGTCCTGTACGAGATCGTCGACGTCGGCACCGGCCACGCGGCGACGATAGAAATTCTGGAGAAGCGGCACGAGCGCGCGCAGCAACAGGCCATGCGAAAGTGCATCGCCATCGAGGCTGCCGATCATCAGCGTCTTGAGCTCGGCTTCGCTCGTTGCCATCCTCATTCTGGTCTTACGGCGGTCGCCCGCGATCGGTTACAAAACTACCGATTTTTCCGTACCGTCGGGCAGCACACCGCTCACGAACTCACGAGCGATAGAGCTTCGGCATCATACGGCGCAGCGCGTCCACCTTCGGGGCGTCGTTGATGACGATATACGGATAGGTCGGGTTCTTCGCCATGAAGTTCTGGTGATAGCCCTCAGCCGGGTAGAAGCGGCTCGTATGTTCGATCCGGGTGACGATCGGGCGGGCGAAGGTGTGCGCCGCCGTGAGCTGCTGGAGATAGGCCCGCGCGACCCGCTCTTGGCCGGTCGACTGGGGAAACAGCGCGGTCCGGTACTGCGTGCCGTGGTCAGGCCCCTGCGCGTTCAGCGTCGTCGGATCGGCGACCACCGAAAAGTAGATGCGCAGCAGCTCGGCATAGCTGACCTTGGCAGGGTCGAACACGACCCGAACCGCCTCCGCGTGCCCGGTCGTGCCGGTCGAAACCTGCTCGTAGCTGGGCGAACCGGTCGTGCCGCCGGCATAGCCTGACGTTGCCGACACGACGCCCTTCACATGGTCGAACACGCCCTCGACGCCCCAGAAGCAGCCGCCCGCGAAGATCGCGATCTCGGTCTTGCCTGTAGCCGGTGCGGTAACCCGGGGCTGAGGCGCATTGACGAACGTCTCGGCGGACGCGCCGACGGCCGAGGATGCCGCCACCATCGCCACTGCCAGAACGCCACCGAGGCCGAGATAGGAAACTGAACGCATAGCCGGAAAACTCCTTTTGCTACCCGGACATACGCGGCGTGGGGCCGACAGGTTACGCGTAACCGCCATTCGCGCTCGGACGTAGGAGGGGCATGACCCAGACATCCGATCGCCGAGCCTTTCTCACCACCAGCGCCCTCGCGCTCGCCGGCGCCGCCATGGCAGGCGCCGCCTTGCCGGCGTTCGCGGCAGCGCCGCCCCCCTTGCGCCTGAGCGACGCCGAGTGGCGCCGGCGCCTGTCGCCGCAAGCCTATGCCGTGCTCCGGCAGGCCGCGACCGAGCGCCCGTTCTCGAGCCCGCTCAACGCGGAACACCGCAACGGCACCTTCCTTTGCGCTGGCTGCGCGCTGCCGCTGTTCGCCGCTCGGACCAAGTTCGATAGCGGCACCGGTTGGCCGAGCTTCTGGACGCATCTCCCCGATGCGATCGCCACGAAGAGCGACACCAGCCTGTTCATGGAGCGCACTGAGGTGCGCTGCGCGCGCTGTGACGGGCATCTCGGCCATGTGTTCGATGACGGGCCGAAGCCCACGGGCCTGCGCTACTGCATGAACGGCGTCGCGATGCGCTTCGCGCCTGCCGATCGCGCCTGAGCCTTTTCCCAAGGAGCGATCGATGCGCCTCACGGATCTTGGCTGGCTTCTCATGGGCTGGCGTCCCTCCGGGGACCTGATGCTCCTGCACCATCATGATGCCATGCTGAAGCCCGAGCCGTCGCGAACGGTGGTCCGCCCGTTCGCACCCGGCTACCCGGCCGGGCACGACGGCGGGGGCCGCTCGCGCCTGCGCGTGTTTGCCGAACGCATCATCGGTTACGATGACGCCCAGGTTGCCGCGACGCTGCGCGGGGTCCTCGCGTCTATGGACGGCCGTCATCGCGATGTGGAAGCGACGCTTCGGCGCCGCTTCGCCGAGCTGCGCCCGATGCTCGACGGCGTTTCACCGCTCAACGAGCCTCGGCAGCATCTCCTCGCCGCCTCGTTCACCGAGGAATATGCATTCGAGGCGGCCGCGCTGTTCAACCCAAGCGCCGTGCTTCACCCCGATCAGGCCGGCGTGCCGGACGGTAGCCTGCGCTTCGTCATGTCGCTCCGAGGCATCGGGGAGGGCCATGTCTCCTCGGTTAGCTTCCGCACGGGTCTGTGGGCGCCGGGGAGCGGCCTTGAGATCGATCCGGTCGGACGCACGACCCAGGCGCCGCTCGTCGACGATGAGGCTGTCCGGGCAGACGCGGCGAGGCTCGAGCTGCATTGTGGGGGTAGCCACATCGTCTCGGAGACGGTGCTCTTCCCCATATTGCCGAGCCAGCGCCAGGGAATCGAGGACGTTCGGCTGGTTCGCTTCGTCGAGGACGATGGCGAAGCCACTTATTACGGCACCTACACCGCGTTCGACGGAATGACCGCGCGCTCCGAGATGCTGGTCGGCACGGACTTCCGCTCGTGGGAGATGCGCCAGCTCGCCGGTGACGCGACGGCGGCCAAGGCATGGCGCTGTTCCCCCGCCGGATCGGCGGTCGCTACGCCATGCTCGGCCGACAGGATAGCGAGAGCATCTGGCTGCTCTTCTCCGACGATCCCTTCACCTGGAATGGTGGCGCCAAGCTTATCGAGCCGCGCTACCCTTGGGAGACGGTCCAGATGGGTAATTGCGGCTCGCCCCTGGAAATCGAGGAGGGCTGGCTAGTATTCACCCACGGCGTTGGGCCCGTGCGCAACTACGCGATGGGCGCCTGCCTACTCGATCGCGACGATCCCTCACGTGTGCTCGCTCGCACGCCCGAGCCTATCCTCCAGCCCAGTCCCGACGAGCGTAACGGCTATGTCCCGAACGTCGTTTATAGCTGCGGCTCCATGGTCCATGGTCGCGAGTTGCTGATCCCCTATGGCGTGGCCGACAGCTTCACCGCGTTCGCGACGGCGCGCGTCGATGATCTTCTCGCCGCGATGAGATGACCCGGGCCTCCTTGGCCGGGTCTGGGTTGGCGCGCAACCGCGCGCCAACCCAGCGTTTTTATAGTGCGGAGTGGTCGCGCGCGCCCGCCTCCATCGAATCCTTCATGGGCCGCATTGCCTCATCCACCGCGGCCGGATCGAAGCGGTTGCGCTTCACCGTCTCAATCCGCTCGGGACCGCCACGCACGACCTCAAGGCGGTTCTGAGTCATCGCCTCGATGACCTCGCGCGCCACATCCGCCGGGGCTTCGCGGCCGCCATCGCGGCCCATACCCGAACTCGCCATCATCGGCGTCTCCGTGGCCGTGGGATAAACCGTCAGGACGTGGACACCTTCACCGTCCAGTTCCCGGCGCAGTGCTTCACCAAAATGCGCGATGCCGGCCTTCACGGCCGCATAGGGCGTGTAGAATGCCATGCCGACAAGCGCGATGCTCGAGCTGACGTTCACGACCAGCGCGTCCCCGTTCTCCTTCAGCAGCGGCAGCGCCGCCCGCGTGAGCAGGATCGGACCCGTCAGGTTGACCTCAACCATCTGGCGGATTTCGTCTTCCTCGATCGCCTCGAGGCGCCCCGCGCGGACGCCGCCGGCATTGTTGACGAGGATGTCCAGCCCGCCGAACGAGCTCGTCGCCAGTTCGAGAGACCGGGCGCGGCCGTCGGCCGTGGTCACATCGGCGGACACGCCGCTAACCCGGCCCAGGCTCCGCAGCTCACCCAGAGCCTTGTCGACGGCCTCCTGTCGACGGCCGGTGATGCCGACGCTCGCGCCCGCCTTCAGAAGCTCGTGCGCGATCTCGAGGCCGATGCCGCTCGAACCGCCCGTCACGAGCGCCCGTTTTCCGCTAAGGTTCATGTCCCATCTCCATAGGAATCAGAAAGGAGGTTGTCAGAACTGGGTCGACCACTCGGTCATCCACTCGGGCAAGTGATCGAGCGCGAACGCTTCGACCTTCCGGTCAAACCCGGTCAGGATGAAGATGCCGACCAGGAGCAGGAGGATACCCAGAACCGCCTTGCCTCGGCCGCCGGCAACCATCATGCGACCGCGCCACCGGGCAAGCGCGCCGCGCGCCGCGAAGGCGATGACCAGGAGTATTGTCGAAATGCCGAGGCCGAAGGCAATCATGACAAGGGCGACTTCGCCTAGGTCCTTGCCTTCGGCTGCGAGCGCGATAGCAGCACCGAGCGTCGGACCGACGCAGGGCGCCCAGACGACGCCGAGTAGCGCCCCGACCAACGCCTGCCCCCATAATCCCGCCCGGTCATCCAGCGCTGACTGCCGGCGGCTCGCCCAAGCGGCGAGCGGGCTCGCGACGCGGGTGAGCACGTCCTGTAGCTTCGGCACGAGCAGCACCACACCGGCGATGCAGAGCACGACTGCCCCCGCTCCTCGCACGACGAGCGTATCAAGCCCGAGTGCCTGTCCAAAGGCCGCGACGATGAAGCCAGTTGCGGTAAATGCAACCACTAGGCCGGCGGCTAGCGCCAGCGGCGCGTAGCGGTGTCGCTGCGCCGCTGACGAGAGCACGATCGGGACCAGTGGCAGGACGCAGGGCGATAAAATGGTAAGGGCGCCCGCCGCGTAGGCGAGCGCGGGATTGAGAGCCGATGCCATCCCTAGAGTCAGGCGATCGCGCTGCGGATCACCGCGGCGACCTTACCGTCGTCCGTCTCGTGGGCGATCCGGGCAGTCTCGCGCTTGCCGTGGAACGCGATCACCGTCGACTGCATGGTCGCCCCAAACTTCTGCCAGAGCGGCTTCTGCGTATCATAGTCGATGCGGAACACCTGCATGTCGCGATAGGCAGGGTCGGCCGTCACCCGCGCGATCGTCTTCGCCTGCTCGCGGCATACTGGGCACCACGGCGCATGAACCCAGACGATGATCGGCTTGCCTGATTTCTGAGCAGCATCAAAAGCAGCCTGATCGAACGGCCGTACCGCGGGCGCGGCGGCGACGGCAGGCGCCGCCACCATGACGGCGGGGACGCTGGCGGCTAGAACGGTAAGTGCCGCGATCGAAGATACGTAGCGCATAGAGACCTCCCTGAGATTGAAGCATCCGCTCCTACGGATCGTCCCCGCGCCTGGTTACACGTCGCCCGACGCCATTTAGAACTGTGCCGCGCCTGAGGCGCGGCCCCCTTAATGCCAATGCCCTCCCACCGGGAGAGCATTGGGCGCCGGGGAACACCAAGGGCGACTGCCCTTTCGTTCCCGAACGACAATCGACCGCCCGTGTAATCCGCCAAGGGTGGCGCCCGACGCCCTGCAGGGCGCCGGCCACCCTAAGGCGGCTCGCCCGCGCCAGCGGTAGATTCTCGCCCTCCCTCCCCATCCCGTTCCTCGCCGGAAAGGCAGAGCCGGTTGCTGTTGCGACCGGCTTTCAGCCTCGAAGGAAAGGGAAAGAGACATGGGACGGATCACCGACAACCGAGCCGATATCTATCAAGAAGTCACCGACCAGATGATCGCCATGATCGAGGCAGGCACTCGGCCTTGGTCGAAATCGTGGAACGGTGCCCCTACGCCCAATATCCCGCTTCGCTCGACGGGAGTTCCCTATCGCGGCATCAACGTCCTGACCCTCTGGGTTGCCGGCATGACGAAGGGCTATGCCTCCCCGCATTGGCTGACCTTCAAGCAGGCGCTCGCGCTCGGCGGCTGCGTCCGCAAGGGCGAGAAGGGTTCAACCGTCGTCTATGCTAACAAGATCGTAGTGGACGCCGACAAGGGCGGAGAGCGTGGCGAGGATGGCAAACGACAAGTGGCGTTCCTCAAGCGCTACACCGTTTTCAATGCCGAGCAGATCGACGGCATCGAGGCCAAATATCCCACCCCCGCGCCGATCATCACCGCGGCCAATCCCCACGAGCGGAACGCCGAACTGGACGCGCTCTTTGCGCGCGTGCCTGTCACCCTCAAGCATTTCGGCTCCCAGCCCTATTATCAGCCGAGCGGCGATCATGTCGTCATGCCCGAATTTGCAGACTTCCATAGCAGCGACGATTATTATTCGACCCTAGCGCATGAGCTTTGCCACGCGACGGGCCACGTCGACCGCCTAGCCCGCCCCTCCCTCATTTCCACGAAGCGCGAGGACTACGCCCGCGAGGAACTGGTTGCCTTATCTGGACAGTCTGCGCCGTCCGCAACATTGCAGTAAGGTCGGCGATGGACGCCCACGGTAGGCAGTAATCAGGCTGGCCGTAGCGCTGACCCAAGAGCTGGCGGAGGCCAGCCTGATAGCTGCC
>Ga0209813_10000101_pt1 | contig 31896 bp, 33 predicted proteins | sample EndMethybrTD3033_FD_187596 | JGI IMG/M metagenome (GOLD analysis project Ga0209813, IMG submission 187596) | Populus endosphere microbial communities from Tennessee, USA - Endosphere MetaG P. TD hybrid TD303-3 (SPAdes) (version 2) | ecosystem: Host-associated > Plants > Roots > Endosphere... | reverse complement strand
GTCCGATCGTGGAGGGGACATGCCGCTCCTCGCCGAACGGGATTGACCACCTCGATCTCGCCATCCTCGACATAGATGAAACGGTCGACCGCGTCGCCGGGCCGGACGATATAGGTGCCGGCGGGATAGATGGCCTCGCTGCCCTCGGCGCGCAGCGCCGCGACATGTTCGGCCGTCAGCGGCACACGCTGCATCTCCCGCAGATCGCGCCCGATCGTTTCCATCGCCGGCCTCCCGCCACTAAACCTGGCAGGATAATGACCCGAGCGCAGGTGCGCGGCAATGGTGGTTGGCGCGTCAGGCGGACGCAAAGATGCCTATGCCCCCGAAGGGAAAATTCACGCTAAATTTTGGAAATAAAATGGTCGGGGAAAGAGGATTCGAACCTCCGGCCCCTGCCTCCCGAAGACAGTGCTCTACCAGGCTGAGCTATTCCCCGACCGATGCCGAAGCCGCTTTTGGAGCGGCCCCGTAAGGCAGGAGTGCGCCTATAGAGAGGGGTTTGAGGGCTGGCAAGCCACCTGATGCGCTTTTTTGAAAATTCTACAAAAGGCCTGCGTCGCGGAAGCTGAAACAGCCGGTCGGCGTGTCGATCCGATGATCGGCGAGGTGAATGTCGAGCGCCCGCAGCCGGCGGTGCAGACTTCGGGTCAGGGCGATGTCGACTGGCTGCGGTGCGGCAGTGCCACGCTGCTGGTGCAGGATGACCCGGCGGGCATCGCTGGCCAGCAGATGCGCGACGAGGCAGGGCCAGTTGCCATCGGGGTGCAGCCGGTCGCGCGGCCGGCCGTCCTCGTCGAGAATCACCAATGTCAGCATCGTACCCCCTTGGGCCACAGCCTGTCAGCAATGCGCCGTGAGCGGAGGCGCGGAATGATCCGTAGTGGCGGGACGCGGCAGGCCTTGCGGGCAGTCGTATCCGTTATGGCGCGACCTTTGGTCGGGACAGCGGGGCAGGGGGGGTGCTACATGGGCGTGACGTTCAGACTCACGCCCTCATCCCAGGATCATCGACCTTGCACGCCATGTCGCCGCAGCCGCCCCATTATGAAGAGCAATATCTCGACCTGATGCGCCATATCTGGCGCCATGGTGACGAGCGGATCGACCGCACCGGTGTCGGCACCCGCTCGATCCTGGGCGCGACCCTGCGATTCTCGCTGGCGGACCATGCGGTGCCGCTGCTCACCACCAAGCGGGTCTATTGGAAGGTCGCCGCGCGCGAGATGCTGTGGTTCCTCACCGGCGACACCAATATCCGTGAGCTGGTGAAGCAGAATGTCCATATCTGGACCGACTGGCCGCTCGACAGCTACCGCAAGGCGACCGGCGAGGATATCGACCGCGACGCGTTCGAGGCGCGAATCATCGAGGATGAAGCCTTTGCCCGGCAATGGGGCGATCTCGGCCCGGTCTATGGCGCCCAATGGGTGAACTGGCCGCGCTACGAGCCGGCCGGCGACGGCCTGTTCCGCCGGGCAGCACAGGGCCACAACCAGATCGCCGCGCTGGTCGATGCGATTCGCACCAACCCCGGCTCGCGCCGCCTGCTCTTCACCGGCTGGAATGTCGCCGAAGTCGCGCAAATGGCGCTGCCGCCCTGCCACATGACCTATCAGTTCCAGGTGTCCGACGGCCGCCTCAACGGCCTGCTCTTCCAGCGCAGCTGTGACCTGGGATTGGGCTTTGCCTTCAACATCTTCGGCCTGTCGATGATCACCCGGATGCTGGCCCAGCAATGCGATCTGGAGCCGGGCGAGGTGGTCTGGCAGGGCGGCGACGTCCATCTCTACATCAACCATGCCGATCTGGTGGAGGAGCAGATCAGCCGCGCTCCGGCTGGCGCGCCAAAGCTGCGGATCAATCGCCGGCCTTCGAGCATTTTCGACTATAAGATCGAGGATTTCGAGGTGCAGGATTATGCGCCGCAGGCCCATATTTCCGCGCCCGTCGCTGTTTAAGGTGACAGCGAAGGCGACAGGCGAAAAGGAATTGGGTCAGTAAGGCTTGCCTTGCGCGGCGTTGAAATATAATAATTGCCACAAGCAATATTATTGCAACGCACAATAGGAGGCAGGATGACCGATTCGATCGAATCCGGCGCTGTGACGGACGGGCAGGGACGCAACCTGCCGCCGCTGCAGTTGCATGTGCCCGAGCCGCCCGCGCGGCCCGGCGAGAGCGCGGACTTCACCCATTTCGACATTCCCGCGGCCGACGCGGCACCGCGCCCGGACGAGGCGACCCACCCTTCGCAGATGCGTGACTTCGCCTATGGGCTGGTCCGTGTTCTGGATGAGGATGGCCATGCGGTCGGCGCCTGGGATCCCAAGCTGCCGGCGGACACGCTGCTCAAGATGCTGCGCTACATGGCGCTGACCCGCGCCTTTGACGGCCGCATGTTCCGCGCCCAGCGCCAGGGCAAGACCAGCTTCTACATGAAGTCGACCGGTGAGGAGGCGGTGTCGATCGGCGCCGCGCTTGCCCTGTCGCGCGACGACATGTGCTTCCCCTCCTACCGCCAGCAGGGCATATTGATCGCGCGCGACTGGTCCATCGTCGACATGATGAACCAGATCTACTCGAACAAGGGCGACCGGATGAAGGGGCGCCAACTGCCGATCATGTATTCGGCGCGGGAGGCCGGCTTCTTCTCCATCTCCGGCAACCTCACCACCCAATATCCCCAGGCGGTGGGCTGGGCGATGGCGAGCGCGGCCAAGGGCGATACCCGCATCGCCGCCACTTGGTGCGGCGAGGGCTCCACGGCGGAGGGCGACTTCCATTCGGCCTGCACCTTCGCCAGCGTCTATCGCGCGCCCGTCATCATGAATGTGGTGAACAACCAGTGGGCGATCAGCAGCTTCTCCGGCTTTGCCGGGGCGGAGGCGACCACCTTCGCCGCGCGCGCGATCGGCTATGGCATTGCCGGGCTGCGCGTCGACGGTAATGACGTGCTCGCCGTCTATGCCGCCACCCGCTGGGCCGCCGACCGCGCCCGCGCCAATGGCGGTCCGACCCTGATCGAACATTTCACCTATCGCGTCGAAGGGCACAGCACGTCGGACGATCCGACCGCCTATCGCTCGGCCGAGGAAAGCAGCAAATGGCCGCTCGGCGATCCGATTGCGCGGCTGAAACAGCATTGCATCACGCTGGGCATCTGGGACGAGGAACGCCACGCCGCGATGGACCAGGAACTGGCCGAGATGGTCCGCGACGCCGCGCGCGAGGCGGAAAAGAACGGCATACTGGGCCATGGCCTTCACCATCCGATGGAAAGCATGTTCCAGGACGTGTTCGAGGACATGCCCTGGCACCTGAAGGAACAGCAGCAGCAGATGCTCGACGAATGGAAGGCGGCAGGGCTGTGAACGACATGGGCATGGAAACGGCCGTTACCGGCGGCCAGGACGAACCCGTCCAGATGAACATGATCCAGGCGATCAACAGCGCGCTGGACGTGATGATGGGCCGCGACCCCGATGTCGTGGTGATGGGCGAGGATGTCGGCTATTTCGGCGGCGTGTTCCGCGCCACCGCCGGCCTGCAGCAGAAATATGGCAAGAACCGGGTGTTCGACACGCCGATCACCGAATGCGGCATCATCGGCGTCGCGGTCGGCATGGGCGCCTATGGCCTGCGGCCGGTGCCGGAAATCCAGTTCGCCGACTATATTTACCCCGCGCTCGACCAGTTGGTGAGCGAGGCGGCACGGCTGCGCTATCGCTCGGCCGGCGAGTTCATCTCGCCGATGACGGTGCGCTCGCCCTTTGGCGGCGGCATCTTCGGCGGCCAGACCCACAGCCAGAGCCCGGAAGGCATCTTCACCCATGTGTCCGGGGTCAAGACGGTGATCCCGTCCACCCCCTATGATGCCAAGGGCCTGCTGATCGCGGCGATCGAGGATAATGACCCGGTCATCTTCTTCGAGCCCAAGCGCATCTATAACGGCCCGTTCGATGGCCATTATGACACGCCGGCCAAGAGCTGGGCGGGCCATGCAGATGCGCAGGTGCCGCAGGGCTATTATCGCATCGATCTCGGCAAGGCGCGCATCGCCCGTCCCGGCGCGGCGCTGACCATCCTCTGCTATGGCACGATGGTCCATGTGGTCGAGAATACCGTGGCGAAGCTGGGCATCGATGCCGAAATCGTCGACCTGCGCAGCCTGGTGCCGCTCGACATCGACACGATCGAGGTCTCGGTCAGGAAGACCGGCCGCTGCCTGATCGTGCACGAAGCAACGCGGACCAGCGGCTTTGGCGCCGAACTGTCGGCGCTGGTGCAGGAGCGCTGCTTCTACCATCTCGAAGCGCCGATCGAGCGCGTCACCGGCTTCGACACGCCCTATCCGCATAGTCTGGAATGGGCCTATTTCCCCGGCCCCGTGCGCATCCGCGAAGCCATCAACAAGATCATGAAGGACTGAGGGCTATGGCTCTTTTCACATTCAAGCTGCCGGACATCGGCGAAGGCATTGCGCAGGCGGAGATTGTCGGCTGGCATGTCCAGGTCGGGGACCGGGTCGAGGAAGACCAGCCGATTGCCGACATGATGACAGACAAGGCGACGGTCGAGATGGAAAGCCCGGTCGCGGGCACCGTCGTCCGCCTGGCCGGTGAGCCGGGCGATCAGGTGTCGATCGGATCGATGCTGGTGGAGATCGAGACCGAAGGCGAGAGGGCGGCTGCCGCGCCCGCGCCGACGGTCGAAACGCTCGAGGCCTCGATTGATACTCCCCTCCCTTCCAGCGAGGGGCCGGGGGTGGGTGGCGAGCAAAGCGCGCTGCCTGCCGTTGAGCCAGAAGCACCGGCTTTGCCGGTACCCACTCCTAACCCCTCCCTGGAAGGCAGGGGGGCTGATGTTGCCGCCCCCATCCTCGCGTCGCCCGCCGTCCGCGCACGCGCCAGGGAACTGGGCATCGACCTCGCGCTGGTGAAGCCCAATGGCGACCATATCCGCCACGCCGATCTCGACGCCTATCTGCTCTACGGTTCGGGGCAGGGCTATCGCCCGGCCGGCCGCGCGGCACCGCGCACCGACGAGCAGGTGAAGGTGATCGGCATGCGCCGCCGCATTGCCGAGAATATGGCCGCGTCCAAGCGCCACATCCCGCACTTCACCTATGTCGAGGAAATTGACGTCACCGCGCTGGAGGAGGCGCGGGCGCAACTCAACGCCCATCGCGGCGATCGGCCAAAGCTGACCATGCTGCCGCTGCTGATCGTGGCGATCTGCAGGACGCTGCCCGACTTCCCGATGCTCAACGCCCGTTATGATGACGAGGCGGGCGTGGTGACGCGCCATGGCGCCGTTCACCTCGGCATGGCGACGCAGACCGACGCGGGGCTGATGGTGCCGGTGATCCGCGACGCGCAGGACAAGAATGTCTGGCAGCTGGCGACCGAGATCCGCCGCCTCGCCGACGCTGCGCGCAACGGCAAGGCGACATCGGCCGAACTGTCGGGTTCTACCCTGACCCTGACCTCGCTCGGCCCGCTCGGCGGCATTGCCACCACCCCGGTCATCAACCGGCCCGAAGTGGCGATCATCGGCCCCAACCGCGTGATCGAGCGTCCGATGTTTCGGGGCAAGGAGATCGTCGCGGCGAAGCTGATGAACCTGTCGATCAGCTGCGACCATCGCGTGGTCGACGGCTGGGACGCGGCGAGCTTCGTCCAGGCCGTGCGCAAGCTGCTGGAAACGCCGGTTCTGCTGTTCGAGGGCTGAGCATGATAGGGCCGGGCGGGATGCCGCCTGGCCCTATTTCGTCAGGACGACGATCGCCCCGCGCCGCAGGTCTGGGCGGAATATCAATCGCAATATTCGCCCGACCCGCCGCCAGTAACGCTGGCTGAGCCGCTGGCGCAGATAGCGATTATCTTCGTAGAAAAGATGGTGGAGATATTGCGGCAGCGGCAGCACCCGATATTGGGTGAAGCCGGCCTCGCGTCCCCGCGCAATGATCAGGTGCGGCGGCATGTCGCGTTCGGTGACGCCATAAAGCCGCATCGCCTCGATCGAATCGGGATGGGTCGCATGGCCTTCGCCCGGCTCATGGGTGATCAGCAAGCCGCCCGGCTTCAGCGCTGCCCAGGCTGCCCGGATCGCGAGTGCCTCATCCTCGGCATGATGCAGGGAATCGAAGAAGATCGCGGCGTCGAACTGCCCTTGGTCGCCGATCTGCTCGAAATCGCCGCAGATGAAATCCAGCCGATCGTCCAGCCCATGGCGCGCGGCATTTTCCCGCGCCAGCTCGATCATGTCGGGCGCAATATCCTGCCCCGTGACGCGATAGCCATGTTTGGCGAGGAAGATGCTGGTCCATCCGCCGCCACAGCCCAGGTCGAGAATACGGGCAGGGGTCGGCGGCAACAGCGACATGACATAGCCGATGGAGGCCAGGTTCAGGCCGCATTGTGGGTCAGAAAAGGGCTTTTCCAGTGAATGCTGGCGGCCGATGTCGCCGGTATTGGCGAGATAAGCGAGTTCCCCTTCTTTGGGCACAATGATGTCTCCGTTCCTCCCCGTCTCTATGGGGATGCACGGATCAACTCAAGCCTTTGCCGAATCAGGGATTTAGCGGGTTATCAGGCGATAGCTCAGCCGGCCGCTCTCGCCCGGCGGGATTTCGTCCGCCAGCAGCCAGCGCACATGGGTGATGTCGGACGCGATCGCGCGGCGCGTGCCGCCCAGCGGTGTCGGCAGCCAGAGCTGGTCGATCCGGCCCCAATGCTGGCCGCCATCGGCCGACACCTGCATGGTCGGATCGGACAGGTCGAGCGTGGTGCCGCGCGGCACGGCCCGGATCAGGCTATAGCCGCGCACCGGGCGTTGTCCGGTGTTGCGCCAGTCGACGATGAAAATCATCTGGTCGCCGGGCTGGCGGCGATCGGGGCTGGCGACGATGCGTCGCGCGCGGCCGTTGATGTCGGTCTGCACCCGTTCCACGAACATGCGACTATCCAGCCGCATGTCGGGATGCTGGGCGAGCAGGGCAGACGGTATCGTCCCTGCAGCCAGCAAGCCGATCCAGGCCAGGCGCCCCAATGCCATGCGATATCCCCCTTATCGTCTGGGACGAGATCCTGACTGGCATCGCCGAATATTTAGTTAATCCGCCATTTTCCGTCTCTGGCGGCTTGTCGGTCGATGTCATTTGACCCGCAATGGCCTCGGGTGCAGAGCAACATGGCGAATGCACAGGGGACGGACAGGGCGTGACCACCAACGAGGAACTGGAAGTCAATCGGCGGCGCGACCGCTTGCTGGCGTCGATCGCCTTGTCCTCGGGCGTCGGTCTGTTGCTGGCCTTGCCCTTCGCTCTGCGCGCGGGCGCCGAATTTTTCCTGCCGCTGACGGCTGCTCTGGTGATCGCGATCGCGCTGGTGCCGCTGCTCGAATGGCTGGAGCGGCGCGGGCTGCCCTCGGGCCTGTCGGCGTTGCTGGCAGTCATCGCGTTCCTCAGTGTCGCCAACACCGCGCTGGTGCTGATCGTCGTGCCGGCGACCGACTGGTTCCGCATCCTGCCCGAACGCCTGCCCAAGATTCAGGCGACGCTGGCGCCGCTCATCGATTTCTATTCGCAGGCCCAGCGATTTGTCGACGAAACCGTGCAGATGCTGGTCGCGGGACCGGCATCCGTCGCGCACCGGGCGGCGGTGGAAACGCCCGGATCGCTGTTGCAGTTCGCCGCCGCCTCCGCCCCGTCGGCGATCATCCAGATGGTGTTCGCCCTGCTCATCATCTATTTCTTCCTTGCCGGCTGGACCCGGCTGCGCCGCCGGACGATCAACAGCCGGGGCAGTTTCGACGGCGCCATGGCAGTCGCGCGGGTGATCCAGAATGTGGTCGACGCGACCTCCGCCTATGTGATGACGATCGCCACCATCAACCTGTGCCTCGGCCTCGCCGTGGCGCTGGCGCTGTGGCTGATCGGCATGCCATCGCCCTGGATGTGGGGCGGTATCGTCGCCTTGCTCAACTTCATTCCCTATTTCGGGCCGATGCTGGCGGCGCTGCTGCTGGCGCTGGGCGGCCTGATGGTGTTCGACGATGTCTGGACGGCGCTGCTGCCCGCCTTTCTTCAGATCGGCTTTCATCTGGTGGAGGCCAATGTCATCACGCCCACCATCCTTGGCCGTCGGCTGACGATGAACCCGCTGCTGATTCTCGTCTCGCTGACCTTCTGGGGCTGGGTATGGGGGACGCCCGGTGCGCTGCTCGGCGTGCCTTTGCTCATCATCGTGCAGACGGTCGTGGCCGCCGCGGGCACCCCGGATATCGCCGGTTTCCTGTTCGAACAGGGGACGCTGACGGTCAGCCGCCGCAAAGAAAATGCAACAAGTGAAGAAACTGATGGCGAGGGCGGTTGACAGCTTGGCCGGACCCGCATAGACGGCCGCCCACACCAAACGCGGGTGTAGCTCAGTTGGTTAGAGCGCCGGCCTGTCACGCCGGAGGTCGCGGGTTCGAGCCCCGTCACTCGCGCCACTTTCCTTGACCGGAAAGCGGAATGGAAAACAGATTTGCATCGTCTGATGGCTCAGTGCCATAATAGGATGCCACCCTGCGCGGGTGTAGCTCAGTTGGTTAGAGCGCCGGCCTGTCACGCCGGAGGTCGCGGGTTCGAGCCCCGTCACTCGCGCCACTTCATTGCGAAGTGATCCGATCGCCAGCCGATCCTTTTCCCCATATCGATACAGGCCAGCGGGCCGACACCAGCGGCATCGGCCCGTGGCGATTCGTTTCAGAGATGCTCGCCCGTCACATGCGGCGGCAGCGGTTCGTTGGCGAGCCAGCGATAGACGCCGCCGGCGGCCAGCGCGCCGATGATCGGTGCCACCCAGAACAGCCAGAGCTGTTGCAGCGCCAGCCCGCCAACCAGCAGGGCAGGGCCGGTGCTGCGCGCCGGATTGACCGAGGTGTTGGTGACCGGGATGCTGATCAGGTGGATCAGCGTCAACGCCAGGCCGATCGCGATCGGCGCGAATCCGGCCGGCGCGCGGCTGTCGGTCGCGCCCAGGATGACGCTCAGGAAGCCGAAGGTCAGCACCATCTCGATCGCCAGCCCCGACGAGAGCGTGTAGCCGCCCGGCGAATGCAGGCCATAGCCATTGACCGCCAGGCCGTTGGGCGCCAGCTCATAGCCCGGCTGGCCGCTGGCGATGAACAGCAGCAGGGCGGCTGCGATCACCGCGCCCACCAGTTGCACGACGATATAGGGGGCGATGTCGCGGGCCGGAAAACGGCCGCCGGCCCACAGGCCGATCGTCACCGCCGGGTTGAGGTGACAGCCCGAAATATGGCCGATCGAAAAGGCCATGGTCAGCACCGTGAGGCCGAAGGCCAGGGCGACGCCCAGCAGGCCGATGCCGACATCGGGAAAGGCCGCCGCCAGCACGGCGCTGCCGCACCCGCCGAACACCAGCCAGAATGTACCGAAACATTCGGCAAACAACCGCTTGCTCAATGGAACCATCAACGCCTCCTGTTGCACTGTGCGCCTGCCACCGGACATGGCTTGAACCCGGTGCGGGGTGGCGCCGCCCGGAGAATGCAGGATGACAGGAGGGCGCGGTCCGCATCATGGGCGGCCGATGCTGGTGACTGGCGCATGGACATGCCGTTGCCCCCGTTTCCGGCGGGCCGCCGGCATCGCACTAAGCCGCGATGCGTCCGTTACGGTCGCCTAACGCTCAGGGATAAGGCGAAACACCATGGGCTGGGCATCGGGATTAACCCTGACGCCAGCGCCCCGTTTCCATCCAGGCAAGCAGCCGCCGCAGCGGCAGGATCCAGATCCAGATCAGGCCCAGGAAAATATAGACCGGTACCTGGCCCCACATCGGCAGCTGGCCGATCAGCGGCGACAGGCTGCCGACCAGCACGGCCCAGGCCAAAATCAGCCCGAGGATGGTGAACATGCCGGCCGGCTTGCGCCAGCTGGGCTGGTGATAATGGCGTGGGTCGATGCTCATCGGGTTCAGCCTGCCTCGATCACGGCGGTTTCGGTCAGGATCATGTCGAGCGGCAGATCCCACGGGTCGGCGGGCACATCATCCAGTTCCTGCACCGACCAGGCAAGGCCGACGCGCAAGGCATCGGGATGGCGGGCAAAGGCGCGATCATAATAGCCGCCGCCCTGGCCCAGGCGATTCATCCGCCGGTCGAAAGCCAGCAGCGGCGCGATGATGACGTCGGGCGCCACCGCGCCGCCCGAGGGTTCGGGGTGGCTGGTGCCGAACAGGCCGGGGAACAGCTGGTCCTCGGGGCGCCACAGCAGGAAGTCCATGCTGCCCAGCCGATCGAGCACGCGCGGCAACGCCACCTGCTTGCCCATCACGCCCAGTTGCGGGGCCAGTCGCTGCGCCGGCGCCTCGTCATCCAGCGCCATGTAGAGCGCGATCACCTGCGCGTCGGCGATGCGCTGGGCGAGCGGGGAGGGGACGGCCTTGAACGCCAGCCTGTGGGTCAGCGCGTCGAGCGAGGCGACGAAGTTGCGCCGCCGCTGCCGGGCGATCGCGCGCAGGGTCGACTTGTCGGCGGCATCACTGTCGTCGGGCATGGGGTGCCTTTGCTGGTAGGGGCAGGGTGACGGGACCGCCTTGGCCGTTTGCTGGAATATCCTCTGACGCCTCAACGTCAGGTGGGGACCATGTAGATCGGGCCAGAGCCCGCCCAGGGACAGCCCCCGTGGATGTGATTATCGCCTCAGGGATGTTCGCTAAAGCTCGCACCAGGCAGTGCCCGTCGCCGCCAATCTAGGCGTCGGCGGCGCGGGCGGCAAGAGCCTCGCTCAGCTTTTCTATGCGCGCGGCCAAAGCCTCGACCGCGCGGGCGGCCGGCTCGTCATCGCCGTCCAGCGCCAATTGCTCCTGCCGGCCCGCCGCGGCGCGCTTCAGTTCGTTGAGTTCGTCCGCCATGAACAGCGCCGCGAACAGCAAGGTGCGCACCTCGGTCAGGCCCGGCGTGCTGCGCTGCGCCTGATAGGCCTTGTCCTCGATGATCTGGGCCAGATGCGCCATATGCGCTTCCTCGCCATCGCGGCAGCGCAGCTGATAGGGGCGGCCGGCGATCTGCAGCATGATTTCAGCCATCGGTGCGCCCCCGCAATTCTCCGATCAGATCGTCCAGCGATTGCAATGCCGCCTGGGCGGCCATCTGGTCGATGCCGGAATTGGCGTGGGGGACAGCCTGCGAAAGGCTGGCCACATTCTGTTCAAGCCGACTGATCGCGCGCTCCAGCGTGCCGATCGCCTGCATCATGCGGTCGCTTGCCATATTTTCTGCATAGCCAATGTTTTCGCCTTGCAAAAGCGCTGTTTGGACGGCTTGCCGCGCACCACGCCCCGCCTGCGGTTGACGCATGGGGATTGACGCGACAAAGGGAACCCAAATCGACTCGCCCGTTCGCGCGGGCCGTTCCATGCCAGTCATGAAAGACATCTTCCCGCTATGACCGTTTCCGACACGCAGCTCGCCAACGCCATCCGGGCGCTTTCCATGGACGCCGTGCAGGCTGCCAACAGCGGCCATCCCGGCATGCCGATGGGCATGGCCGATGTCGCCACCGTGCTGTTCAAGGATTATGTGAAGTTCGATCCGGCTGCGCCGAAATGGGCCGATCGCGACCGTTTCGTGCTGTCGGCCGGCCATGGCTCGATGCTGATCTACTCGCTGCTGAACCTCACCGGCTATGCCCGTCCGACGATGGACGACATCCGCAACTTCCGCCAGCTCGGTTCGCCCTGCGCCGGCCACCCGGAGAATTTCGAGCTGGCAGGGGTCGAGGCGACCACCGGCCCGCTGGGTTCGGGCCTCGCTACCGCCGTTGGCATGGCGATTGCCGAGCGTCACCTGAATGCGGAGTTCGGCGACGATCTGGTCGATCACCGCACCTGGGTGATCGCCGGCGACGGCTGCCTGATGGAAGGCATCAACCATGAGGCGATCGGCCTCGCCGGTCACCTCAACCTGTCGCGCCTGATCGTGCTGTGGGACGACAACAAGATCACCATCGACGGCGCCGTCGACCTGTCGAGCAACGAAGATGTCCGCGCCCGCTATGCCGCAACCGGCTGGCATGTCGTGTCGTGCGACGGCCATGACGTCGCCGACGTGCGCCGCGCCATCGATGAAGCGCTGGCCGATCCGCGTCCCTCGCTGATCGCCTGCGCCACCAAGATCGGCTATGGCGCGCCGAACAAGGCCGGCACCTCGGGCGTCCACGGCTCGGCGCTGGGCGAGGCCGAAGTCGCCGCCGCCCGCGAGTTCCTCGGCTGGACCGCCGAACCCTTCGTCGTTCCCGCCGACATCGACGCCGCCTGGAAGGCAATCGGTGCCAAGGGCGGCAACGTTCGCAAGGAATGGGAAGGTCGTCTGGCAAATGCTTCGGAGGGCGCTGAATTTTCGCGCCGCATGGCGGGCGAACTGCCGGCCGGCTTCTCGCTCGACGCCTATATCGACAGCCTGATCGCCAACCCGCAGAAGGTCGCCACCCGCAAGGCCAGCGAACTGGCGCTGGGCGCGATCAACGATCTGCTGCCCGAAACCGTTGGCGGCTCGGCCGATCTTACCGGCTCGAACAACACCAAGACCAAGTCCACCGGCCCGCTGACCCGCGACGATTATGCGGGCCGCTATGTCTATTATGGCATCCGCGAATTCGGCATGGCCTGCGCCATGAACGGCATGGCGCTGCATGGCGGCGTGATCCCCTATGGCGGCACCTTCCTGGTCTTCTCCGACTATATGCGTGCCGGCATCCGCCTCGCTGCGCTGCAGGAACAGCGTGTCATCCACGTCCTCACCCATGACTCGATCGGTCTGGGCGAAGATGGCCCGACCCACCAGCCGATCGAGCATGTCATGTCGATGCGCATGATCCCGAACCTCGACGTCTATCGCCCGGCCGACATCGTCGAGACGGCGGAATGCTGGGAACTGGCACTGAAGGATGCGACCGGCCCGTCGGTTCTCGCCCTGACCCGTCAGAACCTGCCGCAGCTGCGCCTGGAAAAGAGCGAGAATCTGTCAGCCAAGGGCGCTTATCGACTGGTCGCCGCGACCGCCGATCGCAAGGTCGTGCTGCTCGCCACCGGTTCGGAAGTCGAGATCGCCGTCGCGACCGCCAAGGCGCTGGAAGAACAGGGCATCGGCGCCGACGTCGTCTCGATGCCCAGCTGGGCCCATTTCGACGCGCAGGACGCCGCCTACAAGGCCGACATCCTGCCCGCCGGCGTGCTGCGCGCCTCGATCGAGGCCGGCACCACCTTCGGCTGGGAACGCTATACCGGCCTTGACGGCCTGCGCTTCGGCATCGACAGCTTCGGCGCGTCGGCTCCGGCCGAAGTGCTCTACGACCATTTCGGCCTGACCGCCGCCAAGATCGCTCCGCAGATCAAGGCCGCGCTCGGCGCCTGAGCCCAAGACCTACACGCAAACCGGGAGACAAGTGCAGTGGCAACGAAGGTAGCAATCAACGGTTTCGGCCGCATCGGTCGTCTGGTGGCGCGCGCCATCCTCTCGCGCACCGACCATGATCTGGAACTGGTGAGCATCAACGACCTGGGCGATGCCAAGGCCAATGCCCTGCTGTTCAAGCGTGACTCGGTCCATGGCAACTGGGCCGGCGAAGTTAGCGTCGACGGCGATTTCCTGGTGGTCGACGGCAAGAAGATCAAGGTGACGGCAGAGCGCGATCCCGCCAACCTGCCGCACGCCGAACTGGGCGTCGAAATCGCCCTGGAATGCACCGGCATCTTCACCAGCAAGGACAAGGCCAGCGCCCACCTGACCGCCGGCGCCAAGCGCGTCGTCATCTCGGCACCGGGCACCAACGTCGACAAGACTGTCGTCTTCGGTGTCAACCATGACGAACTGACCGCCGACGACATCATCATCTCGAACGCCAGCTGCACCACCAACTGCCTGGCGCCGCTCGCCAAGGTGCTGAACGATTCGATCGGCATCGAACGCGGCTTCATGACCACGATCCACAGCTACACCAACGACCAGAACACGCTGGACCAGATCCACAAGGACATGCGCCGCGCCCGCGCCGCTGCCCTGTCGATGATCCCGACCACCACCGGTGCCGCCCGCGCCGTGGGTGAGGTTCTGCCCGCGCTCAAGGGCAAGCTGGACGGTTCGTCGGTCCGCGTGCCGACCCCGAACGTCTCGGTCGTCGACCTGAAGTTCATCCCCAGCCGCGCCACCACTGTCGAGGAAGTCAACGGCCTGCTCAAGGCTGCGTCGGAATCCGGCCCGCTCAAGGGCATTCTGGGCTATTCGGACGAGCCGCTGGTCTCGATCGACTATAATGGCGATCCGCGCAGCTCGACCGTCGACAGCCTGGAAACGGCCGTGATCGAGGGCAACCTGGTCCGCGTGCTCAGCTGGTACGACAATGAATGGGGCTTCTCGAACCGCATGATCGACACCTCGGGTGTCATGGCGAAGTTCCTCTAAGCCTTCCCAGCCCCGCCGGACCAACCGGCGGGGTTTTTCTTCTGATATAATTCCAAATTCTAGGAGCGATCATGGCAAAGCCGTTCAAGACACTCGACGACATGGGCGACATCACCGGCAAGGTGGTGCTGGTGCGCGAGGATCTGAACGTGCCGATGCAGGACGGTTCGGTCAGCGATGACACCCGTCTGCGCGCGGCGATGCCGACCATCCTGGAACTGGCTGATCGCGGCGCCAAGGTGCTGATCCTGGCTCATTTCGGCCGGCCCAAGGGGCAGAAGAACCCGGAATTTTCGCTGAGCAAGATCACCCGTCCGCTGACCCAGGTGCTGGGCCGCGAGGTGCAGTTCATTCCCGACTGCCAGGGTGAGGCCGCGACCGACGGCATCAAGGTCATGCGCAACGGCGACATTGCGATCCTCGAAAATACCCGCTTCCATGCCGGCGAGGAAAAGAACGACCCCGCGCTGGTCGATGCGATCGCCGCGATCGGCGACCTCTATGTCAACGACGCCTTTTCCGCCGCGCACCGCGCCCATGCCTCGACCGAGGGGCTGGCCCACAAGCTGCCCGCCTTTGCCGGCCGCTCGATGGAGAAGGAACTGGACGCGCTCGAAGCCGCGCTCGGTGCCCCGGTCAAGCCGGTCGCGGCCGTCGTCGGCGGCGCCAAGGTGTCGACCAAGCTCGACGTGCTCAACAATCTCGTCACCAAGGTCGATCATCTGATCATCGGCGGCGGCATGGCCAACACCTTCCTCCACGCCCGCGGCGTCGATGTCGGCAAGTCGCTGTGCGAAAAGGATCTGGCCGACACGGCCGACGCGATCTTCGACAAGGCGGAAGAAGCCGGCTGCATCATCCATCTGCCCTATGACGTGGTCGTGGCGAAGGAATTTGCCGCCAACCCGCCGTCGGTCCGGACCTGCAACGTCCATGAAGTCGCCGAGGACGAGATGATCCTCGACGTCGGCCCGGCCGCGGTCGAGGCGCTGGGCGATGCGCTCAAGAATTGCCGCACCCTGGTGTGGAACGGCCCGCTCGGTGCGTTCGAGATCGCGCCCTTCGACGCGGCGACCGTCGCCCTTGCCAAGACCGCGGCGGCGCTCACCAAGGAAGGCCAGCTGGTCTCGGTCGCGGGCGGTGGCGACACCGTCGCCGCGCTCAACCATGCCGGCGCGGCCGCCGACTTCACCTTCATCTCGACCGCTGGCGGCGCCTTCCTCGAATGGATGGAAGGCAAGGAACTGCCGGGCGTGAAGGCCCTCTACGCCTAAGGCATCTCGTCATTGCGAGGCGCGAAGCGCCGTGGCAATCCATGGATTGCTTCGCTGCGCTCGCAATGACGAAGGACTGTGATCGGCGTCAGCGCGAGGCGCTGGCGCCTCGGTCGAACAGGATGAAGACCAGCGCGGCTATGCCGCCGATCGCCGCACCGGCGATCGCGCTCAGGCTCCAGCCGCCCGCTTCGTAGGTGGTCGATCCGATCACCGATCCCAGCGCCCCGACCACGAACATCACTGTCATATAGGCCGCGTTGATCCGGCCGCGCGCATGGGGATCGAGCGAGAAGATCAGCTTCTGCCCGGTGATCTGGCTGACCTGCACCGCCGCATCGATCAGCACCGCCATGATGGTGAAGCCGATCAGGCTGCCCGCCGCCACCGTCCAGTCCGCCAGCAGGAAGCCGATGGCGAGCGCAATCAGCGCGCCGAGCGAGGCCGGGCCGGTCAGGCGCCGGTCGGCCAGCCAGCCCGCCACCGGCGCTACCAGCGCGCCGCCCGCACCCGCCAGCGCAAAGGCGCCGATGCCATTATGGCTGAGGCCAAAGTCATGGATCAGGCTCAGCGGCGCGGCGGTCCAGAACAGGTTGAACGCCGCGAACATCGACGCCTGGTAGAAGGCGCGCATCCGCACGACGCGATATTTGCCGAGCTGCGAAAAGGTGGAGGCCAGCACTTCGCCATAATGCATGCCGCCCTTGGGTCGGCGCTGGGGGCAGGCGATCAGCAGTGCGATCGCGACCAGCGCAATCACCCCGGCCGACAGCAGGAATGTCGCCCGCCAGCCCACCGATCCGGCGAGGAAGCTGGCGATCGGCCGCGACAACATGATGCCGAACAGCAGGCCGCTCATCACCGTGCCGACCACGCGGCCCTGCCGCTCGGGCGGGGCGAGGTGAGAGGCCAGCGGAATCAGCACCTGCACCCCGGTCGCGCCCACGCCGGTCATGACCGACGCGATCAGGAAGGTGGCCGGGCCATTGGACAGGGCGATGGCGATACAGCCCAGCACCGTCGCCACTGCCGATATCAGCACGATCCGCCGGTTCTCGAACAGGTCGGCCAGCGGCACCACCAGGATGATGCCCAGGCCATAGCCAAGCTGCGTCAGCGTGGTGATGAGGCCCGCGACCCCGGCCGACATGCCGATCTCCGGCCCGATCACGTCGATCAGCGTCTGGGCATAATAGAGGTTCGCGACCATCGTCCCGCACGCAACCGCCATCAGCAATATGGCAAAGCGTGACAGGGGCGCATCATCGCGCGGCAGGGGCAGGGCGGCAGAATGGGTCATGCCGCCCTAATGGTCACCCCCGGTCAGGCTTTCAACCGGATGACGGAAATTTCATTGTGCAATGCAACGGAAATTGGCCTCAGGCCGGCGGTTGTTCGTTCAGCAACGGCACCAGCAGCGCATTGAGATCCTCCAGATCGAACGCGCCGGACTTGGCGTAGCGCAGCCGGCCCGCCCGATCGATGACGAAGTTGGTCGGCACCCCGGTCAGCGGGCCATAGGGGCCCTTGATCCGTTTGGCCGAAGGGATGTGCATCGCCGCGAACAATTGCTTCAACCGTGCGATCGGCACCGATCCCTCGGTCGTGATCGCGAACATCTTCAGCCCATGTTTCTTCTGGAGCCCATAATAGCTGTCGAGCGTCGGCAACTCCTTGCGGCACGGCACGCACCATGTCGCCCAGAAATTGAGCAGCACCACCTGGCCCCTCAGGTCCGCCAGCGACACCGTGCTGCCGTCGATCAGCGTGAGTTCGAAATCCGGCGCCATCTCGCCGACCACCGGCTTGGGCGCTGCCTGCGCCGGTCCGATATCAAGCAGCCCCACCATCAAGGCTGCGGCCATGGCAAGCCGCATCTTTCCGCCCCCCATTCTTCCTCCATTCGACACACTGACCGACAGCCTATCAGGCGGGTTCGCACGCGCCAACGATATTGGCGGCCGTCCCGTCGTCGTAACGATCCAAGCATCTTGCGGTGCGACATGGGACTGGCTAACAGCCCGGTAAAGGCGCCCGGTCGCAGGGCGGCCCATTATATCGCCAGTTTTAGACTGGCGGCTTCCTGTTTTACGCGCCACCGAGGGGGTGGCGCCCTCCAAAGAGAAGGTATGTGCAGATGCTGGATCAGGACATGGTCAAGAAGGTTTCCGAAGGTCAGGGCTTTATCGCCGCGCTTGACCAGAGCGGCGGTTCCACGCCCAAGGCGCTCAAGGGCTATGGCGTGGAGGAAAGCGCCTGGACCAATGACGAGGAGATGTTCGGCCTGATCCATGGCATGCGCAGCCGCGTCATCACCTCGCCCGCCTTCACCGGCGACAAGGTGCTGGGCGCGATCCTGTTCGAGCGTACCATGGACGGCACCGTCGACGGCAAGCCGACCCCGACCGCGCTGCTCGAACGCGGCGTCGTGCCCTTCATCAAGATCGACAAGGGGCTTGAGGACGAGGCGAACGGCGTGCAGCTGATGAAGCCGATGCCCGAGCTCGACGCACTGCTCGCCCGCGCCAAGGGCCTGGGCGTGTTCGGCACCAAGGAACGCTCGGTCGTCAACCTCGCCAACCGCGAGGGCATCGCTGCTGTCGTCGCCCAGCAATTCGAAGTCGGCAAGCAGGTGCTGGCCGGCGGCCTGATGCCGATCATCGAGCCGGAAGTGAACATCAAGTCGCCCGAACGCGCCGAGGCCGACGCGATCCTGCTGGAGGAAATCCTCAAGCAGCTCGACGCCCTGCCCGAAGGCGAGCAGGTGATGCTCAAGCTCTCGCTGCCCGCCACGGCCGGCCTGTTCGATCCGCTGGTCGATCACCCCAAGGTGCTGCGCGTCGTCGCCCTGTCGGGTGGTTTCAGCCGCACCGAAGCCTGCGTCGAACTCGCCAAGAATCGCGGCATCATCGCCAGCTTCAGCCGCGCACTGCTGAACGACCTGCGCCACCAGATGAGCGACGACGAATTCAACGCGTCGCTGGGCGAGGCGATCGACGAAATCTACGCCGCTTCGGCCACCAAGACCCCGGTCGCGGCCTGACGCATATGGACGGCGCCGGGCAGGGGGAACGTCCTGCCGGCGCCGCCTTTTCCTATCATCGCGCGGTCGCGCCGATGCTCTGGGTTCTACTGGGCCTGATGGTCGTCGAGACGTCCGTGGTCCATCTGCTGGTCGCGCTGTGGAGTCCGTGCGCGGCGCTGATCCTTTCGCTGCTGAGCCTCGCCACGATCGCCTGGCTCATCTTCTTCATCCGCTCCTTCCGGCACCATCCGGTGCGGATCGGCCCGGACGGGCTAGTCTGGCCCGTCGGTACGCTGCGCAGCCTCTCCATTCCCTGGCCGCAAGTCGCGGGGCCATGCGACGACTGGACCCTGGCCGGTTTCAAGGCGGCGGGCCTGTTCAACGGCGCGCTGATCGCCCACCCCAACATCGTCATCGCGCTCGATCCGCCGGCCAAGGCAGGGCGGCGCACGATCCGCTACCTCGCCCACCGGCTCGACGATCCCGCCGCCTTCATCGCAGCCTTCAGCGCGCGTCCTTCAACATAGGCAGCACCTTGTCGAGCGGCAGCGCCTCTGCCGTCCCGCGATTGCCGACCACGGTCTGCGCCTTGAACAGCGCGTTCAGCACCGCTTCCTCGGTCGCCTCGATCGTCGCCTGGAACAGCGGCGACATGCGGTCATTCGGCAGATCGTCGACCGCCGCCACCGCATTGCGTTTCGTCGTCGTGCGCCGCACCGCATCGCTGGTGGAAAAGGCGATGGCATAGTCGCCCGAGCCGTTGGAGAAGCTGGAGCCGGTCCGCGCGATGCCGCCAAAGGCGCGCTCGGCGACGCGGCGCAGATTGCGGTCTGACAAGGGCGCATCGGTCGCGATCACGATCACGACCGATCCGTCCGCCTTCTTTTCCTCGACCTGCTGGCGATAGTCGTAACGGCCAAGCTTCACGCCCACCGGCACGCCCGCGATCGTCAGCACGCCGCCATAATTGGCCTGCACCAGCACGCCCACGGTCCAGCCGCCCAGCGACGCCGGCAGCTTGCGGGAGGATGTGCCGATCCCCGCCTTGAAGCCGAACGCCACCGTGCCGGTGCCCGCGCCGACCACGCCTTCCTCGACCGGGCCGGCCTTGGCACTCTCGATCGCGCGGCGGGCGTCGGCGATGGTGACATGGCGCCCGCGAATGTCATTGAGCATGCCGTCATTGGTCTCGCCCACCACGGCATTGACCGATCGCACTTCCGCATTGCCCTCCTGCGCCAGCGTCCATTCGACCGAGGCCGCGCCGGCCTCCGCCACGTTCAGCGTGTTGGTCAGCAGGATCGGCGTCTCGATCTCGCCCAGCTCGGCGACCTGGGTCGATCCTATGAACTTGCCGAACGCATTATAGGCGACGAAGCCCGCCGGCACCTTGTCCTGGAACAGGTTGCCGCCATGGGGCAGGATCGCGGTCACGCCGGTGTTGACGTCCGTGCTGCGCGGCAAGGTCACCTGGCCCACCTTCACCCCCGCGACGTCGGTGATCGCGTTGAGCGGGCCGGGCTGGAGGATGCCGACGATCACGCCAGCCTCCCGCGCGCGCGGCCGCGGCGCCTCCTGCGCCAGCACGGGCGCGGCGGACAGGAGCAGCAGGGCGGCGAAAGCGTGATGCATGGAATTTCCTTCGGTTCGGTGCTCGCGGTCATAGCCGCACTTGGCGCGGCCGCGCGAGCGGCTATAAGGCGCGCATGACCGATTTCACTGACGAAGAACTGGCGCTCGACCCCCATTTTGCCGAGCAGTTCGAAAAGGGCTTTCGCCCGGCCTGCCAACTTTACCTGATTTCGCCGCCGGCTATCGACGAGACTTTCGTCGATCAGCTCGCCCAGGCGTTCGACGGCGGCAAGGTCGCGGCCTTCCAGCTGCGCCTCAAAGGGATCGACGATCATGCCATCGCTGCGCTCGCCGGGCCGATCCAGGCGCTTTGCGCCGAGCGCGAGGTCGCCTTCATCATCAATGACAGCATCGGCCTTGCCAAGCGGCTGAACGCCGATGGCGTCCATCTGGGGCAGGAAGATGGCGACCCGCGCGAAGCGCGCAAGCAGCTCGGTCCCAAGGTGCAGATCGGCGTGACCTGCCATGACAGCCGCCATCTGGCGATGGAAGCGGGCGAGGCAGGGGCCGACTATGTCGCCTTCGGTGCCTTTTACCCGACCACGACCAAGGAAACGACGCACCGCGCTGAACCGTCGATCCTGGGCTGGTGGACCACCCTGTTCGAACTGCCCTGCGTCGCGATCGGCGGCATCACGCCGGACAATGCCGCCCCCTTGATCGCGGCGGGCGCCGACTTCTTGGCGGTAAGCGGAACGGTGTGGAATCATCCCGACGGGCCGAAGGCCGGTGTCGCCGCCTTCGCGTCGGTGCTGGGCGGGGCCTGATCGCGGGTTTATCCCGATAGGCAAATGATGACGGTCGGGCCAGCATCCCCTGCAACAGAGCAAGGGGTGCAGCGGCATGCCATTGGAAGAATTCGTCCACCTGACGGCGGAATATATCGCACTGGTCATCAACCTGCTGGCGATCTTGGCGATCGCCATAGGGTGCATTCAGGGCGCGATCGGTCTCACTGGCCTGTTGCTGTTCAAGGCGGACGAAGACAAGCTCATGCCCGTCTGGATGAGCTTTGGCCGCTGGCTCGTTGCCGGCCTGACCTTTCAGCTGGCGGCCGACATCGTCGAAACCAGCATTGCCCCGACCTGGGCGGAGATCGGCAAGCTGGCGGCGATTGCCGGCATCCGCACCTTCCTCAACTTTTTCCTCGATCGGGACATGGAAGGCATAAGGGAGCGGGAAAAGGCCAAGGCGGAGGGCGAAACCGTCTGATCATAATGGCGCAGGCAGCTTTCTGCCGCCTACAGCGTTATCTCTTCCATGATGTGGGAGAGTATCGCCTTGAAATATCGTCTTCTCGGCCTGCCGCTGCTGTGCGCGGCCTGTAATGTGTCGACCACCGACGCCAATGAAAGCCAGCCCGCAGCGCCAACCAATCAGGCGCCGATCAACCAGGCACAGGCCGCGCCCGATCCGTCGGCTGCCTATGCTTTCCAGGTCGTGGAGGAACCCGGCGGCAAGCCCTGGCAGCCTAGCCAGATTTTGCAGGCGCAGGTGGCGCTCGATCGCTGGGGCTTTTCGCCTGGCGTGATCGACGGCAAGGACGGCATGAGCTTCAAGGCGGCCCTGCGCGGCTTCCAGGAGGCGAACAAGCTGCCCGTCACCGGCGACTATGACCAGAAGACCTCTGCGGCGCTGCTGGAGGGGGAGGCGAAGCCGACCACCTGGCTGGTGCGCATTCCTGATGGTTTTGCCCGCGGGCCCTTCTTCGACATTCCCAAGGGGCTGAACAATCAGGCGAGCCTGCCGGCGCTCACCTATCGCAACCTGCTCGAAAAACTGGCCGAGCGCTTTCACACCACGCCCGAAGTGCTGACCGGCATGAACCCGCCCGATACGAAGGTCGCCGCCGGCGCGACCATCCGCGTGCCGGCGATTGCCAACCAGCCGGTGGCACGGATCGAGGGCGACGGACGCGGCTGGGGCGAAACGCTCGCCAGCCTCGGCGTCGCCAAGGACCAGCCACAGGCCGACCATCTGGTGGTCGACAAGTCGGAAGGGCTGCTCAAAGTCTATGGCGCGGACAACCGCCTGATCGCGCAATTCCCGGTCACCACCGGGTCGCAGCATGATCCGCTGCCGCTGGGCGAATGGACGATCAAGGGTGTCAGCCGCAATCCCGACTTCCATTATAATCCAGACCTGTTCTGGGATGCCGCGTCGAAGGACCAGAAGGCGGTGCTGAAACCCGGTCCCAACGGTCCGGTCGGCGTCGTGTGGATCGATCTGTCCAAGGATCATTATGGCATCCATGGCACCCCCGAGCCGCAACTGATCGGCCGCACCGAAAGCCATGGCTGCATCCGCCTCACCAACTGGGATGCGGCACGGCTGGCGCAGATGGTGAAGAGCGGCGTCAAGGCGAAGTTCCAGGTATGAATGTCCGGCTGTGGGGCGGCATCGCGATTGCGCTGCCACTCTGCATTGCCTTTGCCCATTATTGCGTGCGGATCGTCCCGGCCGAAGCGCCGGTGCGATCCGTTGCATCCGCGGCGCCAACCGTCAGCAACGGCGCGCTGCTGATCCCGGTGGAGGGCGTGCCGGCCTCCGCGCTCACCGACACCTTCACCCAGGCGCGGGCAGGCGGCGCCCGTCCGCATGACGCGATCGACATCATGGCGGCGCGGGGCAGGGTGGTGCTGGCCGCTGCCGACGGCCGGATCGAGAAGATCTTCTGGAGCGAGGCAGGTGGTCGCACCCTCTATGAGCGCGCGCCCGACGGGCGCACCCTCTATTATTATGCCCATCTCGACAGCTATGCGCCGGGCCTGCACGAAGGGCAGGCGATCAGGCGCGGCCAGCGCATCGCGACCGTGGGCAGCACGGGCAACGCCGATCCCGCAGCGCCGCACCTCCATTTCGCCGTCAGCCGCATGGCGCCGGCTGATCCCTGGTATGGCGGCCAGCCGGTCAATCCCTATCCGCTGCTGGTCGGCCAATGACCTGTCCTATCGGCCCGCGATCGGCTATCATCGGGGGCAGCCGCAATCGAAAATTGCTCAAGTAGGAAAGCGAATTTCAAAATGTGCGGGAAATGTGCGACGTTAAGCGAAAGCGTCGCCCTCTTGCCCTTGCGCCCATCTCGCGGTAAAGGCGCGGCCAGCCTCGCAGAGGCCGGCTCTTTTCCACATTCAGACATATAGGCAGGCTCTTCCCATGAAGATCAGCGGCGTGGACATTCGTCCCGGCAACAATATCGAATATGAGGGTGGCCTGTGGCGCGCCGTCAAGATTCAGCACACCCAGCCCGGCAAGGGCGGCGCCTATATGCAGGTGGAACTGAAGAACCTGATCGATGGCCGCAAGAACAATGTCCGCTTCCGCTCGGCCGAGAGCGTCGAGCGCATCCGCCTCGACACCAAGGATTTCCAGTATCTCTACCCCGAGGGTGACATGCTGGTGTTCATGGACACCGAAACCTATGATCAGATCAACCTGCCGATGGACCTGGTCGGTGATGCCGCCGCCTTCCTGCAGGATGGCATGATGGTCATGCTGGAAATGTATGAAGAACGTCCGATCAGCGTCCAGCTGCCTGAGACGGTCGAAGCGACCATCGTCGAAGCCGACGCCGTGGTGAAGGGCCAGACCGCATCGGCCAGCTACAAGCCGGCGATCCTCGACAATGGCGTCCGCGTCATGGTTCCGCCGCACATCGTCACCGGCACGCGCATCGTGGTCGATGTCTATGAGCGCGAATATGTGAAGCGGGCCGACTGATGCGGTTCGGGCGCAGCACGGCATTGGCCGCCATCCTCGCGATCGGCGCCCTGCCGGCTGCGCTCGCTGCCCAGACGGTCAACAAGCCGTCCAAGGCGCAGATCGACAGTGCGGCCTATGTGCTGCAGGTCATCAGCAGCGCACTGGAATCGAAGGATGTCGAGCCGCCGGTCAAGACCGCGCTGTTCGAATGTCTTTACGCCAATCCGCTGTCGAAGATCAGTGACGCGACCGACAAGGTGATTGCGGGCAATCCGGGCAAGGTGAACCGCAAGGATCCCTCGCAGATGCTGGCGGTGATTGCCGGCGCCTGTGGCTATCGCCCGGCGGCCCCCGCCGCCAAGTCCGCCCCGAAGAAATAAAGCAAAGGCCGCCCACCGGGGCGGCGGAGATTTTACATGGTATCCCATTCCGGCCTTCTCACCGTCATGGAACGCGCCGCCCGCAAGGCCGGCTCCAAGCTGCGCCGCGACTTCGGCGAGGTCGAGCATCTGCAGGTGTCGCGCAAGGGGCCGGCGGACTTCGTGTCCAAGGCCGACAAGCAGGCTGAGCAGACGCTGGTCGAGGAACTGCAGAAGGCGCGTCCCGACTGGGGCTTCCTGCTGGAAGAGGGCGGGGTGATCGAGGGCGATCCCAACAAGCCGCGCTGGATCATCGATCCGCTCGACGGCACCACCAACTTTCTGCACGGCATCCCGCACTTCGCCATCTCGATCGCGGTCGAGGAGCCTTTGTTCGGCGGCAAGCGTGAAGTGACCTCGGGTCTGATCTATCAGCCGGTCACCGACGAAAGCTATTGGGCGGAAAAGAATCGCGGCGCCTGGCGTCATGACCAGCGTCTGCGCGTCTCGGCTCGCCGTGATCTCGCCGACTGCCTGATCGCCACCGGCATTCCGTTCATGGGTCATGGCAACATGGCCGAATGGAGCCGCATCTTTGGCGCGGTGGCGCCGTCGGTCGCGGGCCTGCGCCGCTTCGGTGCGGCCTCGCTCGACCTCGCTCATGTCGCCTCGGGTCGCTATGACGGTTTCTGGGAAAGTGGCCTCCAGCCCTGGGACGTTGCGGCCGGCATCCTGATGGTGCGCGAGGCTGGCGGCTTCGTCAGCGACTTCCGTGGCGGCGACCAGATGATCGACCGCAAGGAAGTGATCGCCGGCAATGACGCGACCCACAGCAAGCTGCACAAGCTGGTGGCAGGGGCGCTGCGCTAAGCGCCTGGCCGCGATTGGGAGAGGCGCTCCGCGCTTCTGCTGATGGCGTGAATCAGGCTCTGCTAAGCTTCTGATTTAAGAGCAAAGGGCGTCGGCCCACCGCGGCGAGTCTTCGGGCTTCCAGAGGTGGTCCGGCGCCTGTTTTTTTGTGTCTGCGGCAATCGTCTCTTGCGCTTTTGGTAACGCGATCAAGCCTTTGCAATTGTTGCGAATCATTCTCACAGGTTCGCCCCTTGCTTCGCATATGCAGCAGGCCTAAAGGCCCCCCAGAACAATTTTCGCCCAGGGGATTCCATTGGTCGATCTCAGCCAATATCTGCCGATCCTGATCTTTCTCGGGATCGCTCTGCTGCTTTCCGGCACCTTCGTCTTCTTGCCGATGCTGGTTGGCCGCCTGACCGGTGCGCACAAGCCCGATCCTGCCAAGCTGTCCGAATATGAATGCGGCTTCCCCGCATTTGAAGAGCCGCGCAGCCAGTTCGACGTGCGTTTCTACCTTGTCGCCATCCTGTTCATCATTTTCGACCTGGAAGCGGCGTTCCTCTTTCCTTGGGCGGTGAGCCTTGACCAGATCGGCTGGGCCGGCTGGGCGACGATGATGATCTTCATAGCGGAGCTGGTGCTCGGCCTCGTCTATGCGTGGAAGAAGGGAGCACTCGATTGGGAGTAGAACTGACCAGCCCCATTCCCGGCACCATGCCGCCGATGGGGACGCAGCCCGACCAGGCCTTCTTCGACTCGCTCAACAGCGAAGTGAATGACAAGGGCTTCCTGATCACCTCGACCGAGGAGCTGTTTCAGTGGGCTCGCACGGGTTCGCTGTGGTGGATGACCTTCGGTCTGGCCTGCTGCGCCGTGGAGATGATCCACGTCAACATGCCGCGCTACGACATGGAGCGCTTCGGCGCCGCGCCGCGCGCGTCTCCGCGCCAGTCGGACGTGATGATCGTCGCGGGCACGCTGTGCAACAAGATGGCTCCGGCGCTCCGCAAGGTCTATGACCAGATGTCCAACCCGAAATATGTGATTTCGATGGGCAGCTGCGCCAATGGCGGTGGTTACTACCACTATAGCTATTCGGTCGTCCGTGGCTGTGACCGCATCGTGCCGGTCGACATCTATGTGCCGGGCTGCCCGCCCACTGCCGAAGCTCTGCTCTACGGCATCATGCAGCTGCAGCGGAAGATCCGCCGGATCGGGACGATTGAGCGTTAATATGGGCCATTCTGCACCCAAGATCGTGAACCCCGAAGGGATCGCCGAGGAAATCGGCGCCCTGCTGGGGTCGATGCTGATCGAAACCATCGATCATGCCGACGAACTGACCTTCGTTGTCGCGCGCGACGACCTGGCCAATGCCATGGTCGCGCTGCGCGACATGGCGCATTACCAGCAGCTGATGGAAATTGCCGGCGTCGACTATCCGGAGCGTCCGGACCGGTTCGAGGTCGCCTATCACCTGCTCAGCGTCACGCGGAACCACCGCGTCCGCGTCAAGGTGTCGACCGACGAGGATACGCCGGTGCCGACCGTCACGCACCTCTGGCCGGTCGCCGGTTGGCTGGAGCGCGAAGTGTTCGACATGTATGGCGTCATTTTCGACGGCAATACCGACCTGCGTCGCATCCTGACCGACTATGGCTTCAAGGGACATCCGCAGCGCAAGGACTTCCCGCTGACCGGTTATGTCGAGCTGCGCTATTCCGAAGAAGACAAGCGCGTCGTCTATGAGCCGGTGAAGCTGGCGCAGGACTTCCGCAGCTTCGACTTCATGTCGCCCTGGGAAGGTGCGCAGTACGTGCTGCCGGGTGACGAGAAGGCGCCGGCACCTGCTGCTGCGCCCGCAGCCGCACCCACGCCCAAGGCGACGGAAAGCAAGGCCGACACCGGTGCTGGCGATGCCGCCAACAAGAAGGCCGAGGAAAAGTCGGCCGACGCGCCGGCCAAGCCCGCCGCCGAAACCGATGAAGGCAAGGGGGCTGCCAAGCCCGAAGGTAAGGCCTGATGTCCGACTATCTCGAAAAGATGGATCATGTCACCGATGCGGCCGACCCGGCCTATGGTGACACGGAAATCCAGAACTACACGATCAACTTCGGTCCGCAGCACCCTGCGGCGCACGGCGTTCTGCGTCTGGTCATGGAACTGGACGGCGAAATCGTCGAGCGCTGCGATCCGCATGTGGGCCTGCTGCATCGCGGCACCGAAAAGCTGATCGAGCACAAGACCTATATGCAGGCGCTGCCCTATTTCGATCGGCTGGACTATTGTTCGCCGCTCGGCATGGAGCATAGCTATGTCCTGGCGGTAGAAAAGCTGCTGAACCTGGAAGTGCCGCTGCGCGCGCAATATCTGCGCGTGTTCTTCGCGGAACTGACCCGTATCTGCAATCACATGCTGAACCTGGGTTCGCACGTCATGGACGTCGGCGCGATGACGCCGAACCTGTGGCTGTTCGAAATCCGCGAGGACTGCCTCAACTTCTTCGAGCGCGCGTCGGGTGCCCGCATGCACTCCGCCTATTTCCGGCCGGGCGGCGTGCATCAGGATGTGCCGCTCAAGCTGCTGACCGACATCGCCGACTGGCTCGACACTCGTCTGCCGCGCCTGTTCGAGGACGCGATGAGCCTGGTCGTCGACAACCGCATCTTCAAGCAGCGCAATGTCGACATCTCGATCGTCAGCAAGGAAGACGCGCTGAAGTGGGGCTTCTCCGGCCCGATGCTGCGTGGCTCGGGCATCGCCTGGGACATCCGCAAGGCGCAGCCCTATGACGTCTATGACCGCATGGACTTCGACGTTCCGGTTGGCACCGCGTTCGACTGCTATGACCGTTTCATGGTCCGCGTCGAGGAAGTGCGCCAGTCCGCGCGTATCATGAAGCAGTGCCTCAACGAGATGCCCGAAGGGCCGATCGCCAGCTTCGACCGCAAGGTCTCCCCGCCCAAGCGTGGCGAGATGAAGCGGGACATGGAAGCGCTGATCCACCACTTCAAGCTCTATACCGAGGGCTTCCACGTCCCCGCGGGCGAAGTCTATGTGGCGACCGAAAGCCCGAAGGGCGAATTCGGCGTCTATCTGGTCAGCGACGGCTCCAACAAGCCCTATCGCTGCAAGATCCGCCCGACCGCCTTCAGCCATCTGCAGGCGATGGACTTCATGATGAAGGGCCACATGCTGGCCGATACAACCGCTGTACTGGGCGCGATGGACATCGTGTTCGGAGAATGTGACCGATAATGGCTGACGCAGTTCATATCCCCGATGAGGCCGAAACCCGCGCGCGCTGGGGCGCGTTCGAGTGGACGCCCGAAAACGCCGAACAGGCCAAGAAGGTCATCGCGCGCTATCCCGCCGGTCGCCAGCAGTCGGCCGTGATGCCGCTGCTCGATCTGGCCCAGCGCCAGGTCGGTGCGGAGACGCAGACCAATGGCTGGCTGCCGGTTCCGGTCATGGAATATATCGGGCGCCAGCTCGATATGCCGTATATGCGCGTCTATGAAGTCGCGACCTTCTACACCATGTACAATCTGGCGCCGGTCGGCCGCTACCATGTACAGGTCTGCGGCACGACGCCGTGCATGCTGCGCGGGTCGGACGATGTCTTTGCCGCGTGCAAGAACAAGGGCCTGGTCAAGGGCGGCACGACCCCCGACGGCCTGTTCACCCTCAATGAGGTCGAATGCCTTGGTGCCTGCGCCAACGCGCCGATGGTCCAGATCAACGACGATAACTTCGAAGATCTGACCTACGACAGCACCATCGCCATCCTGGAAACGCTGGCCGCCGGCGGCCAGCCCAAGATCGGCCCGCAGATCGATCGCCAGACCAGCGCGCCGGAAGGTGGCCCGACCACCCTCAAGGAGATGGTCGGCGAAAATCACGACTATCGCGGTCAATGGAACGAAGGAGCGACGGCATGACCGATGCACCCGCACCGGCCCCCTTCGTCGGGCCGCTGTCCGACAAGGACCGCATCTTCACCAACGTCCACGGCTTCCAGGATTGGGGCGTCGACGCCGCGATGAAGCGTGGCGATTGGGACAATACCAAAAAGCTGATGGAAATCGGCCAGGACGCGATCATCGACACCATCAAGGCGTCGAATCTGCGCGGCCGCGGCGGCGCCGGCTTCCCGACCGGCATGAAGTGGAGCTTCATGCCCAAGGAAAGCAAGGACGGCCGTCCCAGCTTCCTGGTCATCAACGCCGACGAATCCGAGCCGGGTTCGTGCAAGGACCGCGAAATCATCCGCCACGATCCGCACAAGCTGATCGAAGGCGCGCTGATCGCCGGTTTCGCGATGCGGGCGCGTGCCGCCTACATCTATATCCGCGGTGAGTTCATCTATGAGGCGAAGGTGCTCTTCGCCGCCGTCGAGCAGGCCTATGAAAAGGGCTTCATCGGCAAGAATGCCTGCGGGTCGGGCTATGATTTCGACGTGTTCGTCCATCGTGGCGCCGGCGCCTATATCTGCGGCGAGGAAACCGCCCAGATCGAGAGCATCGAGGGCAAGAAGGGCCAGCCCCGCCTGAAGCCGCCTTTCCCGGCCGGTGCGGGCCTCTATGGCTGCCCGACCACGGTGAACAACGTGGAATCGATCGCGGTTGCGCCGACGATCCTGCGTCGCGGCGCCGCCTGGTTCAACGGCTTCGGTCGTGAGAACAACCGCGGCACCAAGCTGTTCCAGATCAGCGGTCATGTGAACAAGCCCTGCGTCGTCGAGGAATCGATGTCGATCCCGTTCCGCGAACTGATCGATCGCCATTGCGGCGGCATCCGTGGCGGCTGGGACAATCTGCTCGCGGTCATTCCGGGCGGGTCGTCGGTGCCGCTGGTTCCTGCGAAGGAAATCATGGACGCACCGATGGACTTTGACGGTCTGCGCGCGCTGGGTTCGGGCCTGGGCACCGCCGCCGTCATCGTCATGGACAAGTCGACCGACATCGTCCGCGCCATTTCGCGTCTCTCCTACTTCTACAAGCATGAGAGCTGCGGCCAGTGTACGCCGTGCCGCGAAGGCACCGGCTGGATGTGGCGCGTCATGGAGCGCCTGCGCACCGGCGACGCGGACCAGAGCGAAATCGACATGCTGTTCCAGGTGACCAAGCAGGTTGAAGGCCACACCATCTGCGCGCTTGGCGACGCAGCGGCATGGCCGATCCAGGGGCTGATCCGGCACTTCCGTCCGGAAATCGAGCGCCGGATCAACGAGAACAAGGGTAGTGCCCCCGTCATGGAGGCAGCGGAGTAACCATGCCGAAGGTCAAAGTAGACGGCGTAGAACTCGAAGTCCCGGCGGGCGCCACAGTCCTCCAGGCTTGCGAGCAGGCGGGGAAGGAAATCCCCCGTTTCTGCTATCATGAGCGCCTTTCCATCGCCGGCAATTGCCGCATGTGCCTGGTCGAGGTGAAGCCTGGGCCGCCCAAGCCGCAGGCGTCTTGCGCGCTTCCGGCCACCGAAGGCCAGGAAATCCGCACCGACAGCGAAATGGTCAAGAAGGCCCGCGAAGGGGTGATGGAGTTCCTGCTCATCAACCACCCGCTGGATTGCCCGATCTGCGACCAGGGTGGCGAGTGCGACCTGCAGGACCAGTCGGTCGCCTATGGCCGTGGTTCGTCGCGCTATGACGAAAACAAGCGCGCCGTGACCGAGAAGAATATGGGTCCGATCGTCAAGACGGTCATGACCCGCTGCATCCAGTGCACCCGTTGCGTGCGCTTTGCAGAGGAAGTCGCGGGCGTGCCGGAAATCGGCGCCATCTATCGCGGCGAAAATATGCAGATCACCACCTATCTCGAACATGCCGCCAAGAGCGAGCTGTCGGGCAATGTGGTCGATCTCTGCCCGGTCGGCGCGCTGACCGCCAAGCCCTACGCTTTCGAAGCGCGTCCGTGGGAACTCAAGAAGACCCATGCGATCGACGTGATGGACGCGCTCGGCACCAACATCCGCCTCGACAGCCGTGGCCGTCAGGTGCTGCGCGCCGTGCCGCGCATTAATGACGACGTGAACGAGGAGTGGGCGTCGGACAAGACCCGTCACAATGTCGACGGTCTGGTCCGCAAGCGCCTCGACAAGCCGTTCGTCCGCAAGGATGGCAAGCTAGTGCCGGCAACCTGGGCGGAAGCCTTCGCTGCCGTCGCCGCGGTCCAGCATGGCGGCAGCGTCGCGGCAATCGCCGGCGACCTGCTCGACTGCGAAACCATGTTCGCCGGCAAGGCGCTGGTCGAAAAGCTCGGCGGTTCGCTGCTGGAAGGCCGTCAGACCGGCCTGTCCTACGACGTGTCGAGCCTGTCGTCGGTGGTGTTCAACACCCCGCTCGCCGATCTCGAAACCGCGGACGTCATCCTGCTGGTCGGCACCAACCTGCGCTGGGAAGCGCCGCTGGTGAACACCCGCATCCGCAAGGCGATCAAGAAGGGCGCGAAGGTCTTCGCCGTCGGTCCCGAATTCGACCTGACCTACAAGGTCGAATGGCTGGGCAATGACGCGTCGCTGCTGGCCAAGCTGCCGGACGCCGTGCTCGAAGCCTTCAAGGGCGCTGCCCGTCAGGCGA
>Ga0209813_10000099_pt1 | contig 32132 bp, 29 predicted proteins | sample EndMethybrTD3033_FD_187596 | JGI IMG/M metagenome (GOLD analysis project Ga0209813, IMG submission 187596) | Populus endosphere microbial communities from Tennessee, USA - Endosphere MetaG P. TD hybrid TD303-3 (SPAdes) (version 2) | ecosystem: Host-associated > Plants > Roots > Endosphere... | reverse complement strand
GAAGACGCTGCCCTGCGCTTCGAGCACGGCCTGCGACACGATATTTTCCGACGCGATCAGCTCGATCTGGGTCTGCTCGCGCTTCAGTTCCTGGGCGACGCCGGCGAACACGGCCGGATCGGCAGCGGCCAGGCCTGCGGTGAAATAGCCTTCCGAACGAATGTCGGACAGGTTGGGCTGGGTGAGGGTTTCGGTGCTCATCTCAAGTCCTTTCAGAGCGCGGGCTGGGACAGTTTCTCGACGCGGCCGGCATGGCGGCCACCGCCGAACTCGGTGGTGAGGAAGGCGGTGACGCAGGCCTTGGCCATGTCGACGCCGGTCAGGCGCGCACCCATGGCCAGGACGTTGGCGTCATTATGCTCGCGCGACAGCGCGGCCGACAGCGGTTCGCCTACCAGGGCGCAGCGGCAGGCCGGGTTGCGATTGACGGCGATCGAGATGCCGATGCCCGAACCGCAGAGCGCGATGCCGCGTTCCGCTTCGCCCGATGCGACGGCGGTCGCGAGCTTGTAACCAAAATCGGGATAATCGACACGGTTGGCGGTGGCCGGGCCGAGGTCGGCGACCTCATGGCCCTCGTCGCGCAACCATAGCGCAAGTTCGGCCTTCAGGTCGACGGCGGCATGATCGGAAGCGATGGCGATTTTCATGGGTGCGTTCCCCTGCGGCTTGGGGTGATTCGTTTCTGCGCGCCTCATAGGGGCATGGGCCGCCAATTGCCACAGTCCAGCTAGGCGCCTATGGACTGGCCCATGGCGGGGATGATCCTTTCGATATTGATGCTGGCGGGTATCCTGCTGACCGGCGGGGGAATTTACGCGATCGTGAAGCGCGGCGACCGCAAGCGCGGCGTGCTGATGATCGTCGCGGGGCTGGTGATGTTCGGCAATGTCGCGATCAGTGCGATACCGATGCCGCCGCCGCAGCAGGCGCGCTGAACGGCGGGCAGCAAGAAGGGCGCAACCTTGCGGTCGCGCCCTGTGCTTGTTTCGGGTGGCCGGATCAGGCGGCGTCGCGATCCTTGTTGATGTCGACCAGATGGCCGCCATTCACGGCGATCTTCTTGGGCTTCATCGCTTCGGGCACTTCGCGCACCAGTTCGATCACCAGCAGGCCGTCGGCCAGGTCCGCCTTTTCGACGCGGACGAAATCAGCCAGTTCGAAGCGGCGTTCGAAGCTGCGATTGGCGATACCGACATGCAGGAACTTGGAACGGTCGGCGTTGGTCTCATCCTTGCGGCCGATCACCTGGAGCAGGTTCTGCTGGGCGGTGATGTCGATTTCCTCGGGACGGAAGCCGGCGACGGCCAGGGTCACGCGATAGCGGTCCTCGGCCAGGCGTTCGATGTTGAAGGGCGGGTAATTGTCGCCCTGCGCCAGACGGGCATTATTCTCGATCAGGTCGAACAGACGATCGAAGCCGACGGTCGAGCGGCGATAGGGGGTAAGGTCGAAACCACGCATGTTCATAATCTCCAACAGAGCAAAATGATCCTGCCGGACCCGGTCTTCGGCGTCCGGCCTATGCTTGCGCCCGGCCCCATGTGGCGGCCGGACGGGATTGATATGGTTGGCTCTTTGCGTTGTTCAAGAGGGGGCAGGGGGAAGCATCGCGCCGCCTGTCCTACAGCGCCCGCGCGCGATAGACTGGTGAGAAGAGGGCGGGAGAAATGGACGGAAGTGTAACAAAATTTCCGCCTTGAATCCGAAAATGCCAAGATGTGCGGGAAATGTGCGAAGTTAAGCGGGAAGAGCGGCCAAGAGTCGCTGAACAAAAAAGTGCCCGGACCGCTGTCGCGATCCGGGCACTTAATGGACGATTGCTCGTCTCCCCCTTGGCCTGCCTCTACCGACTTCTCAGCCCCCTAAGCTTGAAGTGGGAAGCAGTATCCCTGAACCACGGCCTTTTGCCTGTGCCTCGGGAGCCTTGCTATGACTGGCGCAGCCCGCTGTCACGGGCAAAATCCGGCCGCTGTGATTTTCTGTATCGGCCTGTGTCCCGTGTGCAACAATTCCGCAATCCTTGCCGTTAAGGCTCAGCCTGCTAGACCGGCCGCATCACTACCAGAAGGGCCATTCGCGCCACCATGATTCTATCCCGCTACGAACGCATGATCGCCAAGCGCTATTTGCTGCCGGGCAAGGGGGAAGGCTTCATCTTCCTCGTCGCCGGCATCAGCCTGGCCGCGGTCATGCTCGGAGTCGCCGCGCTCATCATCGTCATGAGCGTCATGAACGGGTTCCGCGCGGAGCTGTTCGACAAGATTGTCGGCCTCAACGGCCATGCCGTGGTGCAGGGCTATGGCGGGCGCCTGCCCGACTGGCGCGATGTGCTGAAGGAAGCGAAGGCGACGCCGGGCGTCACCAGCGCGACCCCGCTGATCGAGCAGCCCCTGCTCGGCCTCTATCAGGGGCGGGTGGAAGGCGTGCTGGTGCGCGGTATGACCGTGCCCGACATTCGCAGCAACACGACGCTCAAGGGCAAGGTCGTCGCCGGCGATCTCAACGCGCTGACCGCCAATAGCGAGAAGGTCGGCATCGGCGTGCGATTGGCAGAAAATCTGGGCATCCAGGTCGGCGATCATATCAGCATCATGAACCCGGCTGGTCGCGCGACCCCGTTCGGCACGATGCCGCGCCAGATATCCTATCAGGTCGCCGCCATCTTCGAGGTCGGCGTCTATGATTATGACAAGGCCTTCGTGGTCATGCCGATCGAGGATGCGCAGACGCTGCTGCTGCTGGGCGATGTCGTCAGCATGATCGAGGTCGAGACGGTCAATGCCGACAAGGTTGGCCAGATATTGGAACCGCTGGCGGCCAAGGTCGCGGGCCGCGCCGTGGTGCAGGACTGGCGCCAGATGAATGCCAGCTTGTTCGAGGCGCTGGCGGTCGAGCGGGTGGCGATGTTCGTCGTGCTGTCGATCATCGTGCTGGTCGCGGTGTTCAATATCCTGTCCTCGCTGATCATGCTGGTGCGTGCCAAGACCCGCGACATCGCGATCCTGCGCACCATGGGCGCGAGCCGGAGCGGGCTGGTGAAGATCTTCATGACGGTGGGCGTCACCATCGGCACGCTGGGCATGGTCGCCGGCATGGCGCTGGGCTTCACCTTCCTCTTCTTCCGCCAGAGCGTGGTGAATGTGATCCAGTTCGTGACGGGGCAAAATCTGTGGGATCCCTCGATCCGCTTCCTGACCGAATTGCCGTCCAAGCCCGATCCGGTCGAGATCGTGATTATCTGTCTGATGGCGTTGGTCTTCAGCTTCCTCGCCACCCTCTATCCGGCCTTCAAGGCTGCCAATACCGATCCGGTCCAGGTGCTGCGCTATGAATGATGTCCTCAAGGTCAGCGGCCTGTCCCGCAGTTTCACCCAGGGCGGGGTCACGATCGACGTGCTGCGCGGCGTCGACCTGACGGTCGGGCCGGGCGAGATCGTCGCGCTGCTCGGCCCATCGGGCTCGGGCAAGTCGACGCTGCTGCAGGCGGTCGGCTTGCTGGAGGGCGGGTTCGACGGATCGATCCGCATCGCTGGCGAGGAAGCCGCCAAGCTCGACAATGACGGGCGCACCCGCCTGCGCCGCGATGCGCTGGGCTTCGTCTATCAGTTCCACCACCTGTTGCCCGATTTCAACGCGACCGAGAATGTCGTGCTGCCGCAGGTGATCAAGGACGCGACCATGGACGCGGCGCGGACCCGCGCGGAATCGCTGCTGACGGCGCTGGGGCTGGGCCATCGGCTCGACCATCGGCCGAGCCAGTTGTCGGGCGGCGAGCAGCAGCGCGTCGCGGTCGCCCGCGCGCTGGCCAATCGCCCGGCGCTGGTGCTGGCGGACGAGCCGACCGGCAATCTGGACGAGCGCACCGCCGACGTGGTGCTGGCCGAATTCCTGCGCCTGGTGCGCGGCGAAGGATCGGCGGCTCTGGTCGCCACCCATAATGAGCGGCTGGCGGAAAAGATGGACCGGGTGGTCCGACTGCACGAAGGGCGGCTGGAAGAGGCGTCAGCCCGGTAACAGCCCCTCGCGCGCGGTCGCGACCATGATCTGGTCGCGGCCCTCGCCCTTGGCGCGCAGCAGCGCGGCGTCGGCGGTGGTCACCAGTCGGACGGCGGTGCCATGGTCGGGCCAGGCGGCGAGGCCAAAGGAGGCGGTGATCGGCCCCAGTTCCTGACCGCGATGCTCGACCCGCAGGTCGCGGATGCGTTGCTGGATCTGTGCGGAGCGGGCGAGCGCCTGCTCCAGCGTGAAGCCGGGCATCAGGAGGACAAATTCCTCGCCGCCCAGGCGGAAGGCAAAGCCCTGTTCGCGCAGCGAGTCGCCCAGCACCGTGCCGACCGCGCGCAGCACCGCGTCGCCGGCATCATGGCCATAGCTGTCGTTGAACCGCTTGAAATGGTCGATGTCGACCATCAGGCAGGCGAGCGGGGCATGGTTGCGTTCCGCCTCGTCCACCAGCGCTTCGAACATGGCGTCGAAATGGCGGCGGTTGGGCAGGCCGGTCAGCGCGTCGGCCATCGCCATTTCGCGCAGCGCGTCGCGCAGGCGCAGATTGGCGAGTGCCAGGCCGATATTCTCCGCCAGCATTTCCAGATATTTTTCGGCCCGGTCGAGATGCTCGGCATCCATGTCGCGGGTCTGTTCGAAATAGAGCAGGCCGATGCTTTCGCCCTGCGCCGCCAGGGGGATGCAGATGGTCGGGACGGCGGTTTCGCCTTCCAGATGCTCGCAGGCAATATCGACCATGCCGCCGCGCGGCTTGTGGACCTGGCCGCGCCGCAGCGCCCAGCAGGCCGAAGCCGGGAAATCGTTGCGCGACTGCTTGGGGTCGAGCCAGTCGCAGGCCTGCAGCATCATGTTGCGGCGAATGTCGTGGATATAGAGGCGGCCGGGGAAGTCGGGCGTGATTTCCGGGGTGAAGCGGCGCACCACCTCGACCAGATCGGCGGTGCTGTCGCAGCCTTGCAGGCGCTGGGTCATGCGCGACAGCAGGTCGCGCATATTGCGATCGACATCGCGCTCCTGCTCCAGCCGCTGGCGCTCCAGGCCATTTTCACGGAAAATACGGATCGCCTGCGCCATGTCGCCAATCTCGTCCACCTGCGGGAAGTCGGGCGGGATCGCGGCAAAATCCTGCGCGGCAAGGCGGGTGACGACGTCGCTCAGCCGCACGACGGGATGCAGGATGCGCTGCTTGAGCACGAAATAGAGGACGCACAGGAACAGCAGGGCAGTAACACCCAGCATGATTTCCGACATGGTCCGCCACTGGCGCGCGCTATCGGTCGCGCCCTGCACCGCCGTGTCGGTGCGATGGTCCAGCATATATTGGAAGCGGCCGACTTGTGCCGCCACCCGGTCTAGTTCGCGGCCATATTCGTCGCCGAAGAGGATGGTGCGGGCGGTCTTGTCATCGCCCGACTGCGCCGCCTTGATCGCGACATCCTGCTCGTCGGACAGGGCGTCGGACCACTGGATCGCCTGGCGCAGCGCGTTCAGCTCATTTTCATTGGCGCCGGCGTCCTTGAGATGCTGGATGCGATCCTCGACGGAACGCAGCGCTTCCTTCTCGCGCCGATAGACGACCAGATGGCTGGGATCGCCCGAAATCACATAGCCGCGCGCCTGTTCGGTCAGGCGATAGACATCCTCCTCCAGGGTGGAGGTCAGTTGGTCGAAGCTGGCGCGCTGGGCGACGGCGGCGCGCTCGCGCTGTTCCGCGCCGGACGCGAACAGCATCGTCGTGCCCGACGCCAAAGTGAGTAGGACGGTGGCCCCATAGGCCCAGTTGGTGATCGTGGATAAACGCATGGTGGCGCCTAACCTAGGCCCGATAACTTGGCAATTCGTTACGCGGGCGACCTCATGACATTGCCTATTTTGCGGCGAGCGCGCTCAGTCGGTCGAGATCGAGCGCGTTCACCGCGGCCTTGAGCTCCCCGATATCGGCGACGGTGCCCTCCGCCTCGACCATGAAGCGGTCGGCCAGCGTGGTGGCATATTTGCCGTGGCGGCTGTCCTTGTCCCATTCCTCGGTGACGATGCGGCCGTCGATCGTCTGGGTGCGCTCATAGCCGCTGGCGGTCTGGCGGTTCGACTGGACATTGAGCGCCGCGCCGATCCCGGCAAAGGCGCCGGCTAACGCGATGTCGTTCACCTCCAGCTCAATCTCGTCGTCGCCGGCACGGTAGCGGGCGGAGGCATGGGCGCCGGCGGACATGCCGCTGCTCTCTATCTCAGTGCGGGTGAAGCGGCCGATCTTCTCGGGCAGCAGCGCCTGAAGCACATCGGGCGCGATCGCGGCGGAGCGGCCATTCTTGGTCGCTTCCTCCATCCGCTTGGCGGCCTGTTCCATTTGCTTAGTCGCGGCGTCCATCTTGTCGACGTCGATCTTGCCGATGCCCGGCACGGTGATTTCACCGCCAACCTCGTCCGGCCCTGCATGGCCGCCCAGCAGGCCGCTGAACGGCATGGCGAGCAGGCTGGCGAGGATGAAGAGCAGCGCGCCCGCGACCATGGTGACGATGGTATAGGGCAGCGCCTTCTGTTCGGGCACCTTCATCAGGCGCGGCAGGCCGAGATAGAGGAGATAGAGGCTGTAAAGCCCGAGCAGGCCCAGCATGCTAAGGCCCGGCAGCAGCGAGAAGATGCCGGCGAGCCAGCCGGCGGTCGCCGAATAGGCGGAAATCTTGAACGCCTTGAGCTTGTCGCGCTGGCCGCCGAAACTGGGGGCGAGGAAGTTGATGATGATCGCCAGCACGGCCAGCCCGATCAGCGACAGGACATAATGGGCGATCGCCATGCCGATCGCGCCGATCAGCGGCGGGCGCCAGGTGATGCCGAACAGGCCATGGCCAAAGAGCTGTCCGCCGATCAGGGTCGCGAGCGGCGGGATTGCCGCCAGGATCATGGCATAGCCGGTATAGATGCTGCCGATGCTGGCCGGTTCGGCCTCGATCAGCGGCCATTCGTCCCTGGGGCGCAGGATGATCGCCTTGGCCCGATCGGCAATGCCGGGCGGGGTGGAAACCGGGTTGCTGTCCGACATGACCGTTCTCCCTGTTCTCTGGCCTGTTCTTTGGGCGCGATAGGATCAGCAAGCGCAGCCCTTGGCAAGCGACAAGTGGTGATCTTGTCCACAGCTTTTCGCCGGGCGGGACTGGCGCGCGGGCGCGGGCGTCGTTAGATTGCCGCGATGTCTCATTCCGCCTTCGTACCGCTGCGCATCTTTTCGTCCTTCACCATGCTCGAAGGGGCGATCGACCCCAAGAAGATCGCCAAGCAGGCCAAGGCCCTGGGTTTTCCGGCGGCGGCGATCACCGACCGTAACGGCCTTTATGGGTCGATGGCCTTTTCCGACGGCTGCAAGGGCGAGGGCGTGCAGCCGATCGTCGGCGCCATGCTGGGCGTGGTGCGGCCGGGCCGGCCGTCCAATGCGCCGGCGGTGCATGACTGGATCGCCCTCTATGCGCAGGATGCGGGCGGCTATGACAATATCTGTGCGCTGGTGTCGATGGCGCATCTCGACCGGCCGCTGGAGGAAGTGCCCCATGTCACGCTCGACATGCTGGAGGGGCGAACCGACGGCGTGATCGCGCTGACCGCCGGCGGCGAGGGCGCGATCGCCCGCCTGTTCGCCGAGGATCAGCCCGACGCTGCGCTCGCTTACGCCGACCGGTTGCAGGCGCTGTTCCCCGATCGGCTCTATGTCGAGATCTGCCGCCGGTTCGACCCGGTAGAGGGCAAGGCGGAGCCGCATCTGCTCGACCTGGCCTATGACCGCAATCTGCCGCTGGTCGCGACCAACCCGACCTGCTTTGCCGAGCCGGAATTCCACGCGGCCCATGACGTGATGCTGTGCATCGCCGATGGCGCCTATGTCGAGACGCCCGATCGCCGCACCAGCTCGCCCGATGCCTGGATGAAGCCGGCGGCGGAGATGAAGCGGCTGTTCGAGGACCTGCCCGAGGCGCTGGCCAACACGCTGGTCGTGGCCCAGCGCTGCGCGGTGATGGCGCCCAAGCGCAAGCCGATCCTGCCAAGCCTTGCCGGCGATATCGAGGGCGAGGGCATCATGCTGCGCGACCAGTCGATCGCGGGGCTGGAGGCCCGGCTGGAAAAGGCTGGGATCATCGCGGACGAGGCGCGCCAACCCTATTTCGAACGGTTGAAGTTCGAAATGGACATCATCATCCAGATGGGCTTCCCCGGCTACTTCCTGATCGTGGCCGACTTCATCAAATGGGCCAAGGATCATGATATTCCGGTGGGGCCGGGCCGTGGTTCGGGTGCTGGATCGCTGGTCGCCTGGGCGCTGACCATCACCGATCTCGATCCGCTGCAACTGGGCCTGCTGTTCGAGCGCTTCCTGAACCCGGAACGCGTCTCCATGCCCGACTTCGACATCGACTTCTGCGAAACGCGGCGCGGCGAGGTGATCCGCTACGTGCAGCAGAAATATGGCGGCGACCATGTCGCCCAGATCATCACCTTCGGTAAATTGAAGGCCCGCGCCGTGCTGAAGGATACCGGCCGCGTGATGCAGATGAGCTATGGCCAGGTCGATCGCCTTGCCAAGCTGGTGCCCAACCATCCGACCGATCCCTGGACGCTGGAGCGATCGCTGAACGGCGTCGCCGAGTTCAAGGCGGAATATGACAATGACAATCAGGTCAAGCGCCTGATCGACTATGCGATGAAGCTGGAGGGCTTCCCGCGCCACAGTTCCACCCACGCGGCCGGCGTGGTGATCGGCGACCGGCCGCTGAGCCAGTTGGTGCCGCTCTATCGCGATCCGCGATCCGACATGCCGGTGACCCAGTTCGACATGAAGTTCGTCGAAGGCGCGGGGCTGGTGAAGTTCGACTTTCTCGGCCTCAAGACGCTGTCGGTGCTGCAAAAGGCGGTGCAACTGCTCAAGGGGCGCGGCGTCACCGTCGATCTCGACACGCTCGCCTGGGACGATGCCAAGGTCTATGAACTGCTCCAGCGCGGCGACACGGTCGGCGTGTTCCAGCTGGAATCCGAAGGCATGCGCAAGACGCTGGCGGCCGTGCGTCCGACCAATTTCGGCGACATCATCGCGCTGGTGTCGCTCTATCGTCCCGGCCCGATGGACAATATCCCGATGTTCGGGCGCCGCAAGAACGGCCAGGAAGAGATTGAATATCCGCACATCCTGCTGAAGCCGATCCTCGAAGAAACCTATGGCATCTTTGTCTATCAGGAACAGGTGATGCAGGCCGCGCAGATCCTGGCCGGCTACTCGCTTGGCGACGCCGACCTTCTGCGCCGCGCCATGGGCAAGAAGATCAAGGCGGAAATGGACGCCCAGCGCCTGCGCTTCGTCGAGGGCTGCGCCAAGAGCGACATCAAGCCGGCGAAGGCGAACGAGCTGTTCGACTTGATCGACAAGTTCGCCGGCTATGGCTTCAACAAGTCGCACGCCGCCGCCTACGCGCTGCTCGCCTATCAGACCGCCTGGCTCAAGGCCCATTATCCGGCGGAATTCTATGCCGGGTCGATGGCCTTCGATATCCATCTGACCGAAAAGCTGACCGTGTTCGTCGACGATATGCGGCGCATGGGCATGACCTGCCTGCCGCCCGACCTCAACCAGAGCGAGGCCGACTTCACCGTCGAGGCGGTGCCGTTCGAGGGCGATGATCCGCGTCTGGGCTTTGCCGTGCGCTATGCGCTGGGCGGCCTCAAGGGCGTGGGCGAGAAGGCGATGGAGCAGCTGGTTGCCGAGCGCGAAGCCAATGGCCCGTTCAAGCATCTGGACGATCTGGCTGACCGGATCGAGCCGCGCCTGCTCAACCGGCGCCAGCTCGAAAGCCTGGCCGCGGCCGGTGCGTTCGACACCATCCATGCCGATCGGGCCGGGGTGCATGCTGCGGCCGAAACCATCCTGAGCGTCGCGGCAAGCGCGGCGCAGGCGCGCGAAAGCGGGCAGGGCGGCCTGTTCGGTGATGTCGAGACGACGCATGAAGACGTCCGCATCCCGCCGCACCAGGCCTGGACCGTGTCGGATCGCATGGCGCAGGAAAAAGAGGCGTTCGGCTTCTATTTCTCGGCCCATCCGGTCGACCGCTTCCGCCATCTGGCCGATGCGCGCGGCGCGAAAAGCTATGGCGAAATCTGTTCCCAGCCGATGGGCATGCCCAATGCCGAAGGGCGGGTGATGGGCATCATGGCGGCGATGGTCGAGGATGTGCGCTGGCGCGAGACGCGGCGCGGCGCGCGCTATGCCAACGCCACCTTCTCCGACCAGAGCGGCCAGTTCCAGGCGAGCTGTTTCGACGAGGATGCCTGCAAGCAGATCGAGGAACTGGCGCGCGAGGGCGATTGCGCGCTGCTGCATGTCGAGCTGGATCGCCTGCCGGGCGAGGAAACGCCGCGTGTCACCGTGCGCCGGATGGAGCCATTTCGCGAGATCGCCAACGTGTCGCGCATGGAGCTGGTGCTGGACATCGAGATGGTCGAGGCCGTCGCCAAGCTGGCCGCGATCCTGTCGGGCAGCCGGGGCGGGCGGTGTGAGGTGTTCGTGCGGGCGCCGATCGGCGATGGCAAGGCGGCCCGTGTCTTCCTGGGCGACGACTTCACGCTGGGCGCCGATCAGGTCGACGCGATCAGCGGCATTGCCGGGCTGACCGTTCATAATCTGGCGCGGATGGAGGCGAAGTCGGACGGCTATCGCACCCGCCATCGCCGATCGGCCATGCGGCTGGTCGGCTGATCCCGCCCGTTTCCCAGTTCGAGGAGAAATCTGTGTCCGAAACGACCCTGGCCCTGGTCCATGCCTATTATGATGCCTTCAACCGGCAGAACGCCGAGGGAATGCTCGCGCTGCTGGCCGACGATGTGCGGCACGAGCCGAGCCAGGGCGCGGCCCGCATCGGCAAGGCAGCGTTCGCCGATTTCCTGGCCCATATGAACATTTGCTATGCCGAGACGGTGATCGATCCGATCGTGCTGGCCAATGCCGAAGGAACGCGGGCGGCGGCCGAGTTCATGCTGGACGGTCGCTATCTGGTGACTGACGAAGGGCTGCCGTCGGCCGCTGGCCAGACCTATCATCTGCGCGTCGGCGCCTTCTTCGACATCGTCGAGGGGCAGATAACGCGCATTTCCAACCATTATAATCTGGCCGACTGGATCGCGCAGGTCGAAGGGCGCTAAGCCTGCACCTGCCCTGTCGCCATCCCATCCTGAGGTATCCTTGACCCACATTCGCGTTGCCGCCGCCCAATATCCGATCGAGCAGGTGCAGAGCTTTGCCGCCTGGCAGCAAAAGCTGACCCGCTGGGTGGAGGAGGCTGCCGCGCTGGGCGCGACCTTGGCGATCTTCCCCGAATATGCGGCGATGGAGCTGACCGGGATCGATCCCGAGCGGGCGGCCGACCTGACCGCCTCGCTCGACCTGGTGATGCAGTTTGGCGAAGCCTATGACCGCATCCATGCCGAGCTTGCAGTGCGGCTCGACATCATGATCCTGGCGGGCAGCCGGCCGGTGCGGGAAAGCGACGGCCGGATCGTCAACCGCGCCCGGCTCTTCTGCCCGGACGGCACCACCGGCCATCAGGACAAGATCATGATGACCCGGTTCGAGCGCGAGCGCTGGGGCATCAGCGGCGGCGACAGCATCAACCTCATCCACACGCCGATCGGGCCGGTCGGCATATCGATCTGCTATGACGTCGAATTTCCGATGATCGCGCGGGCGCAGGCGGAGGCGGGCGCCAAGCTGATCCTCACCCCCTCGGCCACCGACACGATGCAGGGCTATTGGCGGGTGCGGATCGGCGCGCAGGCGCGGGCGATGGAAAATCAATGTTTCGTCGTCCAGTCGCCCAGCGTCGGCATGGCCCCGTGGTTGCCCTGCATGGACGAGAATTTCGGCGCCGCCGGTGCCTTTGGTCCGCCCGACGGCACAATGCCCGATGATGGCGTGATCGCGCTGGGCGTGGCGAACGGCCCGGCCTGGGTGGTGGCGGACATCGACCTTGCCATGGTCGACGCGCTGCGCGCCGACGGCACGGTGCTGCCCTTCCGCCACTGGCCCGAACAGCATGTGCCCTTCCACATCATCCAGAATGGCGCGGGATCGGACGTGATCGCGCAGATGGCCAGCGATGTCGCGCGCGACGATGCGCCGGCCGCGCCGCAAATCGACGATCAGGAGATTGCAGAATGACCGAGCCGGCGATCATCGTCGACCGCGTGACCAGTGATGCGGAAGGGCTGGAGGCGATGGCGACGCTGCGCATCCGCATCTTCCGCGAGTGGCCCTATCTTTATGAGGGCGATGCCGTGCATGAGGAGGAATATCTGCGCGCTTTCCTGGCGAGCGACAATGCGACGCTGGTGCGGGCGCGGATCGGCGAGGAGCCGGTCGGCATCGCCACCGCATCGCCGCTGGCTGGCCAGCCCGACAGTCTGGTCGCGCCGCTGGCGGCGGCCGGCGTCGATGTCGCGCGCAGCTTCTATTTCGGCGAGTCCGTGCTGCTGCCGGCCTATCATGGCCGTGGCATCGGCCATCTCTTCTTCGACGCGCGCGAAGCGGCGGCACTGGACGCCGGCGCCGATTTTGCGATCTTCTGCGGCGTGGTGCGCCAAGAGGACGATCCGCGCCGCCCGGCCGATGCCCGCGACCTTGCCCCCTTCTGGCGCAAGCGCGGCTATGCGCCGATCGAGGGCGTGCTGTGCGAGATGAGCTGGAAGGAAATTGGCGGCAGCGAAAAGATCAGCCACCCGATGCAATTCTGGATGCGGGCGCTGTAAGCCGCAAGGCATCATGCCATATCTGGCTCCGTCATCCTTCGCCGGGATGGGGCGTTGCGGGCCAGGCAGAGCGGCGCCGCTTGCCGGTCAGCAAAAAGGGCCGCCCCGGCGGGACGGCCCTTTCTCATGCTATGGGTCGCATGAAAGGATCAGCGTTGCTCGCGGCCCTGATCGTCGCGGCGCTCCTGCTGGCCGCCGCCCTGCTGGCGACGCTGTTCGTCCTGCTGGTTCTGCTGGTCTGGCTTGCCGGGCTGGCCACCCTGCTGACCGGGATTCTGGTTCTGATTAGCCATGTCATTCTCTCCTAGCGGGCACTGTAACCCGCCTGCGCTCAACCTGAGGCGGCGCTGCGATGTTCCGAAAAATCATGCTGATCGAAATCAAGTCGCCCACAAGTGACGGATAAGGTTCGGCATATTTCCTGACCTGGCCAGCAGGCATATCGTGCGGGCAAAGAAAAAGGGGCCGCCCTGCGGCAGCCCCTCCATGATCCCGATCGGGCCGGTCCTCAGCGGATCGGCGAATCCGGCGACAGGCGCATGTCGAGATAATTGTCGACCGACTTCATCAGCTGGTCCAGCTCATGCTCGAAGAAGTGGTTGGCTCCCTTGATCTCGTCATGATGGATGGTGATGCCCTTTTGGGTGCGCAGCTTGTCGACCAGCTTCTGCACCGCGCTGGCGGTCACCACTTCGTCCGCAGTGCCCTGGACGATGATGCCCGACGAGGGGCAGGGCGCCAGGAACGAGAAGTCGTACATGTTGGCCGGCGGCGCGACCGAGATGAAGCCGCGGATTTCCGGGCGGCGCATGAGCAGCTGCATACCGATCCAGGCACCGAAGGAGAAGCCGGCGATCCAGGTGGTCTGCGCTTCGGGGTGGAAGCTCTGCACCCAGTCGAGCGCCGCTGCCGCATCGCTGAGTTCACCAATGCCATTGTCGAACGTGCCCTGGCTGCGGCCGACGCCGCGGAAGTTGAAGCGCAACACGGCAAAGCCGCGCTTCACGAAAGTCTTGTAGAGTGCCTGGGTGATGCGGTCGTTCATCGTGCCGCCGCCCTGCGGGTGCGGGTGCAGGATCATGGCGACCGGCGCGCGCGGGCGGGGCGGGGGGCTGAAGCGGCCTTCGAGGCGACCTTCGGGTCCGGGGAAAATGACGTCGGGCATGGCACCTGTTATGGTCTGGGCTGCCACGAGGCAGCGGGGAAAGGGGCCGTGCGCGCGCCGGGGTTTGGCCATATGGCCTTCACGCTGGCGCCGCGCGGCAATCCGCCTATATAGATGCCGCCGCCATTTCCGCAATCAATGAGTAGTTCCGCTTGGCTGCCGACCGCCTTTATCTCGATCATGCCGCGACCACCCCGATGCTGCCGCAGGCGCAGGCCGCGATGGTCGCCGCGATGGCCGGCTGGGCCAATCCCTCCAGCCCGCACAGCGACGGCCGGGCAGCGCGGGCCATGCTGGAGGATGCTCGGCGGCGCATCGCGGCGGCGCTCGGATGGGATGGCCATGTCCTCTTCACTTCCGGCGCGAGCGAGGCGATCGCCATCGCGCTGACCCGCGCCAAGGCGGCGCGAATCGTCACCTCGCCGGTCGAGCATGATGCGGTGCTGCGCGTAACCAGGGCGGCGGAACGGCTGGCGGTGGACGGCGATGGCCGGGTGCTGTTGCCGGAACTGGCGCCGGGCAGTCTGGTCGCGATCCAGCATGTGAACAACGAAACGGGCGTGATCCAGCCGCTGGCGGACTTCCGGCGCGCGGGGCTGCTGCTCTTTGCCGACTGCGCCCAGAGCGCGGGCAAGCTGGCCCCGCCCGACGCCGACATGATCGCGATCAGCGCGCACAAGTTTGGCGGGCCGCCGGGGATCGGCGCGCTGCTGATCCGCGACCTGGCGCTCGTCGAGCCGAGCGGCGGGCAGGAGCAGGGCTATCGCGCCGGCACCGAAAATCTGCCGGCGATCATGGCAATGGCGGCGGCGCTGGAGGCGCGGGGCGACTGGATGCCGGTGGCGGCCGCGCTGCGGGCGCGACTGGACGCCGGGATCGAGGCGGCGGGCGGCCAGATCGTCGCGCGCGATGCGCCGCGCTTGGCGGCGATCGCCAGTTATCGCATGCCCGGCCTGTCGGCGCGGGCGCAGCTGATCCAGTTCGACCTGGCTGGTATTTCCGTGTCGGCGGGCAGCGCCTGTTCGTCCGGATCGCTCAAGACCAGCCATGTGCTGGGCGCGATGGGCTGGGACGCGGCGGCGGCGGGCGAAGTGGTGCGGGTGAGTTTCGGCCCGCAGACCAGCGCGGGCGATGTCGATCGCTTCCTTGCCACATGGACCGCCATGGCGGAGCGGGCGGGCCGGTGATCTATCTCGACTATCAGGCGACGACGCCGCTGGCGCCCGAAGCCTTTGAGGCGATGGTGCCGCTGTTGCGCGACCAGTTCGCCAATCCGCACAGCGCGCATCGCGCCGGCCGCATGGTCGCGGCGCAGGTGGAACTGGCGCGCGATGCCATCGGTCAGTTGCTGCCCGGTGGCGGCAGGCTGCTCTTTACCTCCGGCGCGACCGAGGCGCTCAACATCGCGATCCAGGGCGCGCCGGCCGGCGGCATCGTCACCATCGCGACCGAACATGCCGCCGTGCTGGATACGGTGGCGGCGATGCGGCGGACGGGCCGGGCGGTGACGGTCCTGCCGGTGGATGGCGACGGGCTGGTCGATCTGGAGGCGGCGGCGCGGGCGATCGTGCCGGGGGTGGCGCTGGTCGTCGCGATGCTGGTCAATAACGAGATTGGTGTGATCCAGCCGGTCGGCGCGCTGGCGGCACTGGCCCATGGCGCGGGCGCGCTGTTCCTGTGCGACGCGGTGCAGGGCTATGGCCGGGTGCCGATCCCTGATCCGTGCGACATGGTGGCGATCAGCGCGCACAAGATCCACGGACCCAAGGGGATCGGTGCGCTGTGGCTGCGCGATGGCGTGAAGATCGACCCGCTGATCCATGGCGGCGGGCAGGAAGGCGGGCTGCGGTCGGGCACTTTGTCGCCCGCTTTGTGCGCCGGATTTGGCGTGGCGGCGCGCCTGATGCGGGAGCAGGCGGAGGCCGACCGCGCACATGTGGCGGCGCTGTCTGCCCAGACGCGCGCGCTGTTCGCCGACTGGACGTTGAACGGCAGCGCGGATGCGCGTTATCCCGGCAATCTCAACATTCGTCGCGCCGGGATCGACGGCGCGCGATTGTTGTCCGATTGCCGCAATATCTCTTTTTCGCTCGGCAGCGCTTGCGCGAGCGGGTCCGGGCGGCCTAGCCATGTGCTGCGCGCTTTGGGTCTTTCAGACGGTCAGGCGCGCGGATCGGTGCGGATCGGCTTTGGCCGATACACGACACCGGCCGAACTGGAGGAGGCTGCGAAGGTGATTAACGGGGCGGCGACCGCACAAGCGGCGCCGTGAGCAGGGAGCGTCGCATAGCATGACCATGGTCACCTTCATCAGCGCCGACGGCGAAAATCGACAGCAAGTCGATGCGCCTGCCGGGTCCGTCCTGCTGGAGGTTGCACAGGCGGCGGGCCAGCCGCTGGAAGGAACATGCGAAGGGCAGATGGCCTGTTCGACCTGTCATGTCATCGTCGATGCCGCCGATTTCGACCGTCTGCCGCGCGCGAGCGAGGATGAGGAGGATATGCTGGACCTGGCCGCTGCGGCGACCCGCACCAGTCGCCTGGCCTGCCAGATCATCCTGTCCGAACAACTGGACGCGCTGACCGTCCGTATCCCCGGTGAATTCTATAATATGCAAGGTATGTGAGCCATGGCGCTGCGCAAATCCCTCTCGTTGGCAGCGCTGACCGCCTGTCTGGTCGTGACCATGCCGCTGTCGGCCGCGCCCAAGAAGAAGGCGCCGGCCAAGAAGGTTGAAGAGGCGCCGACCTTGCCGACGCTGCTGCCGCCCGCGCCACGCTATCTGGTGCCGCAATCGGCACTGACCTCCGTCCGCAATCCCAAGGAGATCGAGGAGGAAACGGGCGGGCGTATGGGGATCGCGCTGGTCGATCGCGAGGGGGCGCTGATCCTGGGTTTCAACCGCGACGATCGCTTTGCCATGTGCTCGACCTTCAAGGCGCCACTGGCCGCCGCCGTGTTGATCGGCGCGCAGGGCGGCAAGTTCGGGCTGGAGGGGGAGATACCTTTCACCAAGGACGATATTCTCGATTACGCGCCCGTCGTGAAGAAGAACAGGAAGCGCGGCCGCATGTCGATGGCCGAACTGGCCGAGGCGGCGGTCGAGGTGAGCGACAACAGCGCCGCCAACCTGTTGCTGCCGATGCTGGGCGGGCCGGAGGGGCTGACCTCCTTCATCCGCGCCCATGGCGACAAGATCACGCGGCTCGACCGTATCGAGCCCGAGCTGAACGAGAATGTCGCCGGCGATCCGCGCGACACGACCAGTCCGGCGGCAATGGCCGGCCTGATGGGGCGGCTGCTGTTCCGCGATATGCAGGCGGCCGATGCCGACAGGCTGCGCGGCTGGCTGAATGCCAGCACCACCGGCGATAAAAGAATCAAGGCGGGCCTGCCCGAAGGCTGGACCTCAGGCAGCAAGACCGGCAGCTGTGGCACCGCCTATAATGATGTCGCGCTGGTGAAGTCGCCGGCGGGCGAGGAATATATATTGGCCATCTATCTCGACCGGCCGACGGTGGACGACAAGAAGGCCGAGGCGGCGATCGCCGAAGCGGCTCATTCGGCGCTGGAATTCGTCAGCAAGGCGCAGAGGAGCGGGCTGAATTAGGCTTGTGGTATGGCAAGGGCATGGAAGCCCTTGCCTTCCCGTCATGAGTTCGCCATATGCCCGGCCGGGAGTCGGGCGGACGTAGTCGTCGCCAACCTGGTCAGGTCCTGACGGAAGCAGCCACAACGATTTTTCTGCGGGTCGTTCCGGCTCCCACCTTTCCGCACAGCATCATCTCTTCGTAAGGTCCGAACGGGCTTCGACAAGCCGCATCTGAACGGTTAGGAAACAGGCATGTCCGATTCCCCTCAGCCCTATCGCGTGCTTGCGCGCAAATATCGTCCGCGCAACTTTCGCGAGCTGATCGGGCAGGACGCCATGGTCCAGACGCTGGGCAATGCGATCCGGCGTGGACGCCTCGCTCATGCCTTCCTGATGACCGGCGTGCGCGGGGTCGGCAAGACGTCGACCGCACGGCTGATCGCCAAGGCGCTGAACTGCATCGGCCCGGATGGGCAGGGCGGGCCGACGATCGACCCGTGCGGCGTGTGCGAACCGTGCATGGCGATCGCCGAGGGCCGGCATATCGACGTGGTCGAGATGGACGCCGCCAGCCATACCGGCGTCGACGACGTGCGCGAGATCATCGAGGCGGTGCGCTATGCCGCCGTGTCGGCGCGCTACAAGATCTACATCATCGACGAAGTCCATATGCTCTCGAAGAATGCGTTCAACGCGCTTCTCAAGACTTTGGAGGAGCCGCCGGCCCATGTGAAATTCCTGTTCGCCACGACCGAGGTGAACAAGGTGCCGGTGACGGTGCTGTCGCGCTGCCAGCGGTTCGACCTGCGCCGCATTCCGGCCGAGATGCTGGCCGGCCATTTCGCCCATGTGGTGGAAGCCGAACAGGTCGCGGCCGAACCTGATGCACTGTCGCTGATCGCGCAGGCGGCAGAAGGCTCCGCGCGTGACGGCCTGTCGATCCTGGACCAGGCGATTGCCCATGCCGAAATGGGCGAGGGCGAGCCGATGGTTACGGCGGCGCAGGTGCGCGAGATGCTGGGCCTGTCGGATCGCGGCTCCACGCGCCGGCTGCTCGGCCTGCTGCTGGAGGGCGATACCGCTGCGCTGCTGGGCGGTGTACGCGACCAATATGCGCTGGGGGTCGAGCCGCTGGCGCTGATGCGCGGCCTGCTGGAACTGGTGCATGCCGTCACGCTGGTGAAGGCCGGGCGCGACCTTGCGACGCCGGGCCAGTCCGACGAGGAACGCGGCGCGCTGGCCGACTGGGCGTCGCAGATCGGCTTTGGCCCGCTGCACCGGCTTTGGCAGCTGATGCTGAAGGGGCATGACGAGGTGTCGACCGCCGCCCTGCCGATCGAGGCGTGCGAGATGGCGCTGCTGCGCGTGATGCATGCCGCGACCATGCCGGACCCCAGCGACCTTGCCCGGATGCTGCAGGGCGGGGTGCCGATGGCCGCGCCGGCAATGCCGGGCCAGGCGCCCGCCGCCGCGCCCGCGCCGGAACCCGCGTCCAGCCTGCCCGCCAGCTTCGAGGATCTGATCGAAGCCTTCTGGCAGAAGAGCAAGGGCCATCTGGCGCAGGAAATGCATGATTGCGTGGGGATCATCCGCTATGATCCGCCGATGCTGGAGTATCGCGGTACGGCCAGCCTGTCGCCCGACTTCGCCACCCGGATCATCCCGGCGCTGCGCGAGGTGACTGGCGTCGCCTGGACGGTGACGCAGGGCGAGGGGGAGGCCAAGCCGACCCTGCTGGCCAATGAACAGCGCCAGCTGGCCGACAGCCGCGCCGCAATTTTGGAAACCCCGGTGGTCAAGGCGGCAATGGACGCCTTCCCCGATGCCGAGCTGGTCCATTCGGACGAGCCGGAACAATGGAGTGCCGAAGCATGAAGGATCTGAACGAAATATTGGGGATGGCCAGCCGCGTGCAGGAAGAGCTGCAGCGCGCGCAGGACAATCTGGACAAGCTGGAAGTCGAGGGCGCGGCCGGTGGCGGCCTGGTCAAGGTGAAGGCGTCGGCCAAGGGCCGTATCCTGGGCGTGTCGATCGACGACAGCCTGCTGGCACCGTCGGAAAAGCAGATGCTGGAAGATCTTATCACCGCCGCGTTCAACGATGCGCGCAAGAAGGCGGATGAGGTCAGCAACACCGAAATGGGCAAGATGACCGCCGGTCTGCCGCTGCCGCCGGGCTTCAAGCTGCCGTTCTGAGCCGGTGTCCACCGCCGTTCCGGGGCTGCCGCTGGCGGATAAGCCCTTGTTCATCGTTGCAGCAATATGGTGATCGCTGATTGATTGACGCGACGGGCATCCCCATAAAGACGATGAACCGCATGACGGGCCGCAAGTCCGGCCCTGGAGAGTGAATGACTACGCAATATCCCCTTCTGCCGCTGCGCGACATCGTCGTCTTCCCGCAGATGATCGTCCCGCTCTTTGTCGGTCGCGACAAGAGCGTCGCCGCGCTGGAAGCGGCGATGGAGGGCAATAAGGAAATCTTCCTGGTGTCCCAGCTCGACCCGGCCGAGGATGATCCGGGCAAGGACGCGCTGTATGACACCGGCGTGGTGTCGGTGGTGCTGCAACTGCTCAAGCTGCCCGACGGCACGGTGCGCGTGCTGGTCGAGGGCAAGCATCGTGCCCAGCTGGCCGATCTGGCGCCGGCCGAGGCGGGCTATCTGGTCGCCGAGGTCGCGCCGGTCGAGGAGATCGTCGCCGAAGGTCCGGAGGCCGCTGCGCTGATGCGCTCGGTCGCCGAGCAGTTCGAGAATTACGCCAAGCTCAACAAGAAGCTGCCGGCCGAAACGCCGGTGCAGCTGCGCGAGATCGAGGACGCCGGCCGTCTGGCCGATTCCGTCGCCGCCAACATCAATGTCAAGGTCGCCGACAAGCAGTCGCTGCTGGTCGAGCCCGATCCGGTCAAGCGGCTGGAGATGGTCTTCGCCTTCATGGAAGGCGAACTGGGCGTGCTGCAGGTCGAGAAGAAGATCCGTGGCCGCGTGAAGCGCCAGATGGAAAAGACCCAGCGCGAATATTATCTGAACGAGCAGCTCAAGGCGATCCAGCGCGAGCTGGGCAATGGCGAGGGCGAGGAAGGCGACGAACTCGCCGAACTGGCCGACAAGATCGCCAAGGCGAAGCTGAGCAAGGAAGCACGCGCCAAGGCGACGGCCGAGCTCAAGAAGCTCAAGGGCATGCAACCCATGTCGGCCGAAGCGACGGTGGTGCGCAACTATCTCGACGTGCTGCTGGGCCTGCCGTGGGGCAAGAAGGGCAAGGTCAAGACCGATCTCAAGAAAGCGCAGGCGATCCTGGATGAGGATCATTTCGCGCTGGAGAAGGTCAAGGACCGGATCATCGAATATCTGGCCGTGCAGGCGCGCACCAACAAGCTGAAGGGGCCCATCCTGTGCCTGGTCGGCCCGCCGGGTGTCGGCAAGACCTCGCTGGGCCGCTCGATCGCCAAGGCGACGGGGCGCGAGTTCGTGCGCCAGTCGCTGGGCGGCGTGCGCGACGAAGCCGAAATCCGCGGCCATCGCCGCACCTATATCGGCTCGCTGCCGGGCAAGGTCGTGTCGAACCTGAAGAAGGCGGGCACCATGAACCCGCTGTTCCTGCTCGACGAGATCGACAAGCTGGGTCAGGATTTCCGGGGCGATCCGGCGTCGGCGCTGCTCGAAGTGCTGGACCCCGAACAGAACAGCAAGTTCCAGGACCATTATCTGGAGATCGACGTCGACCTGTCCGACGTGATGTTCGTGACGACGGCCAACTCGCTGAACCTGCCGCAGCCGCTGCTCGATCGCATGGAGATCATCCGGCTCGAAGGCTATACCGAGGACGAGAAGGTCGAGATTGCCCAGCGCCATCTGGTGCCCAAGCAGATCGACGCCCATGGCCTGAAGAATGGCGAGTTCGAGGTGACCGAGGCCGCGGTGCGCGACCTGATCCGTTACTATACCCGTGAAGCCGGCGTCCGCACGCTGGAGCGGGAAGTGGCGCGTCTGGCCCGCAAGGCGCTGCGCAAGATCCTGGAAGGCGCGTTCGACAAGGTCGAGATCACGCCCGAAAACCTGGCCGACTATGCCGGTGTGCGGAAGTTCCGCCACGGCGTGGGCGAGGAAGAGAATCAGATCGGCGCGGTCACGGGGCTGGCCTGGACCGAGGTCGGCGGCGAACTGCTGACGATCGAGGCGGTGACCGTGCCCGGCAAGGGCCTCATCAAGACGACCGGCAAGCTGGGCGAAGTGATGAACGAATCGGTGCAGGCCGCCTTCTCCTATGTGAAGGCGCGGTCGCCCGGCTATGGCATCAAGCCGAGCCTGTTCAACCGCAAGGACATCCATATCCACCTGCCCGAGGGCGCGGTGCCCAAGGATGGTCCGTCGGCCGGCATCGGCATGGTCACGACCATCGTATCGACCCTGACCGGCATTCCCGTCCACAAGGATGTGGCGATGACCGGCGAAGTCACGCTGCGTGGTCGCGTGCTACCGATCGGCGGGCTCAAGGAGAAGCTTCTGGCGGCGCTGCGTGGCGGCATCAAGACGGTGCTGATCCCGCAGGAAAACGAGAAAGACCTAGCGGAAATTCCGGCCAATATCCGCGAGGGGCTGGAGATCGTTCCGGTCAGTCATGTCGACGAGGTGCTGGCGCGCGCGCTGGTGTCCAAGCCCGAGGCGATCACCTGGACCGAAGAGGATGATCTGGCCGCGCAGCCTACGCATGGGCAGGGGCGCGACGGTGACGCGGCCATCCGTCACTAAGGCCCTGTTTTCGGCGCGTTTGAGCCTGTGAAGGCAAAAACGCGCCGGAGCCACCGCATTTATCGCTTTCCCTTTGACACCGCTTGAAAGCTGGGCCTTATTGCCCCGCCTACGCCGCGATTCCTTGACGATCAAACAGCTAAAAAGGGGGTTCCTAAGGCATGAACAAGCAGGATCTTATCAGCGCCGTCGCTGAAAGCAGCGGTCTCAGCAAGAGCGACGCCAGCAAGGCGGTCGAGGGCGTGTTCGACGCCATCACCGGCGCGCTGAAGAAGGGCGACGAAGTGCGCCTGGTTGGTTTTGGCACTTTCTCCGTGTCGCAGCGCAAGGCTTCGACCGGCCGCAACCCGCGCACCGGCGAGACGATGACGATCAAGGCGTCGTCGCAGCCTAAGTTCAAGGCCGGCAAGGGCCTGAAGGATTCGGTCAACTAAGGATGCAGGCGCGCCCGCTCGGGCGCGTTATCATTCGATTATTTTGCCGGCGTCGCGGTCGGGACAGAATGAGGGAGAGTGGCGCTGCGGCAGGGGAAGCCCGCCCGGCGCATGCATGTCGAAAGGAAGGGGTAGGGGCCGGGAGCCTCTGCCCCTTTTTTCATGGCCTTGTGCGCCGGATCGCGGCGATGATCGGTCCGCTGCCCTCGACCTGATCGGTTGGCGGGGTTAGGAAGGGGCATGAGAGCGAGCGGACGGGGTATCTGGAGTTTGGCGCTGCTGGGCGCTTTGTCGGCCTGTGGCGGGGGCAATTTCCGTCCGGTGAGCGATATGCCGGTGCGGATCGGCAAGCCCTATACGGTGCGGGGCACCACCTATGTGCCGGCCGACCAGCCGGGCTATGATCTGGTCGGCTATGCCAGCTGGTATGGCTCGGAATCGGGCAATCGCACCGCCAATGGCGAGCGCTTCCGGCCGGGCTGGATCACGGCAGCCCATACCAGCCTGCCCTTGCCCGCCTATGTCGAGGTGACGGCGCTGGATACCGGGCGCACGATCCTGGTTCGGATCAACGACCGTGGTCCCTTTTCGCGCGGCCGGATCATTGACCTGTCGCGCGGCGCGGCGGAGGAACTGGGGATTCGCGGTCAGGGCCATGCGGCGGTCCGGGTTCGTGCCGTCGATCCCTCGGAAAAGGATCGCAAGAAGCTGCGCAAGGGCAAGCCGGCGGAAGGGCGGCCGCGCCTCGGGGCGGACGAACTGGCCGTGCTGCGCGCCCGTCTGGCGGCGTCCGGCAACGATGCCGGGCTATAATTTTCATCCTTTGACATAAGCTGCTTGACGGGGGAGGAGCGGCCGCATATGTGGCCCTTCTCGCGGGGCAACAGCCCCTGTGGCGATCGTAGCTCAGTTGGTTAGAGCGCCGGTTTGTGGTACCGGAGGTCGCGGGTTCGGATCCCGTCGATCGCCCCATTTCCTTCGGGAATGCGCGAAATGAAACCCCGTCCTGCCTTGGCAGGATGGGGTTTTCGCGTTTCTGGCTTCGGTGATTTTCCTGGCGCGTGGCGGCGGCTTTCCGCTGCCCTGGGCGCAACAAGAAAGGGCGCCCCTTGCGGGACGCCCTTCCTCTGCCGACTAACGCCTATGGGGCGTTTAGACTTCGGTTTAGAGCCTGATTCACGCTATCGGTGGAAGCGCGAACCGCTCCCACCTCAAGCGATCAGGCTCTAGAAGCTCGCCTTGATCATGCCGCCGATGATGCGCGGTTCGTTGATCATGCCGGTCAGGTTGTTGAAGTCGATCGCGCTGACGGCGCGGATCTGGTTGGTGATGTTGCGGGCGAAGGCCGCGATCTCATAACCATGGTTCGACTTGTAACCGACCTTGAGGCCACCCTCCAGCGACGAACGGCCGCGGAATTCGGCCGCCGAGTAGAGGAAGTAGTTGATTTTGCTACGATAGGCCCAATCGGTATAGGCGAAGACTTCGCCCGCGTCGCCGACCGGGATGCCATAGCGCAGGGTCGCATTGGCGATGTAGCGCGGCGCCTGGGGCAGGTCATTGCCGTCCAGATAGCTGTAGGTGGTGCCGCCATCGACGAAGGTGTTGCCGGTGGGCGTACACATGCCCGAGCCGCAGACCGCCACGAAGGCGTTCTTGTCGCGGATTTCGGTGAAGTTGTAGCTGCCGCCCACGGTCAGGTTCAGGTGATCGAGCGGCTGCGCCTCCAGATTGCCTTCCAGACCATAGCCGACCGCCTTGTTCACGTTGATCAGGCGGGCCGAGTTGCCGACGCCGCCGACAGCCGTCAGCTGCAGATCGTCGGTGTTCCAATAATAGGCCGACAGGTCGAAGCGGACCATATTGGCGATCGCGCCCTTGATGCCGCCTTCATAGGAGATGGTGGTCTGCTTCTTGGCGACCGAGGGGGTGCTGAAGAAGGTCACGCGGTCCTGGATCGCCGGACCCTGATAGCCGGTGGCGACGCGGCCATAGAGGTTGACGTCGGGGCTGAGCGCGTAGGTGGCGCTGACATCCCAGGACAGGTTGCTACCCTGCGCCGTGTTGCTGAGCGGCAGGTCGACGGCGATCAACTGCGACGAGATGCTGCTGGCGGCGAGCGCCGGATCGAGCGTGATCGTGTCGCGCTTGTCGTCGTGCGAATAACGCACGCCGGCACGCAACGTCAGGGCTGACGTCACCTTGGCTTCGCCCGAGGCGAACAGGCCGATATTCTCGTTGGTGTTGTTGTGCAGGATCGCACTCACCCGGTTGCCCGCGAGATCATAGGCATATTCGTTATATTTCAGGCGCTGATGGAAGAAATAGGTGCCCGCCTGCAGGCGGATGCCGTTCATGTCGTCCGTCGCGAAGCGGAATTCCTGGCTGAATTCCTCCGGCTTGGTCACGCCGCCGGTGTTGGAGTCGAACGAGCCGACGCCAAGCTGGCCGGCGGTGCAGCCGGTATAGGGGTAGCAGCCGCCGCCATCGATGTCGCCGGTGCTTTCGACGCTGGCCTTCTCATAGCCGGTGGTCGAGAAGAAGGTGCCCAGGCCAGCAACATGGAGCTGCATGCGCAGATTGCCGCCGCCCTGCTTCATCGACTGGCTGGTATAGCCGTCCAGGTTCACATGATCCTTGTCGAAGCCGTCGACGAAATGGTTGCTGCCCTGCTTGAAGATGTTGGCGCGGAACACGCGCGGGCTGCCGTCGAGGTCGCGATAATGACCGCTCAGCACCGCCTTGAAGTCGCCGGCTTCATAGGCCAGCTGCACGCGGCCGGCCATGTCGCGATAGCCTTCCAGCTCGCTGGCGGCGTTGCCGCCTTCATTGTCGTTCTTGACCCAGTCGTCGCGACGCTGGAGCAGGCCCGACACGCGGAAGCTGAGGCCGTCGGCGATCGGGCCGCCGATCGCGGCTTCGGCATTGACGGTGTTGTAGGTGGCCCAGGAGGCGCTGGCATAGCCGGTGAAATGATCGGTCGGTGCGGCCGAGGTCATCTTGACGACGCCGGCCGGGGTATTGCGGCCGAACAGCGTGCCCTGCGGGCCGCGCAGCACTTCAACGCTGGCAAGGTCGAACACCGGGAAGCTCTTGAGCATCGGATTTTCGAGCGCGACATCGTCGAGCACGACCGAGACCGGCTGGGCGGCGTTGGGATCGAAATCGGTGTTGCCAAGGCCACGGATATAGAAGCGCGGGAAGGTGCGGCCGAACGAGCTTTCGACCTGAAGGCTGGGCGTGCGCGCGGCCAGGAAGCGGACGTCGAGGCCGCTGCTGTTGAGCGCGTCGAGCTTTTCGCCGCCGATGGCGGTCACGGCGACCGGCACGTCCTTGGCATTTTCAGCCCGGCGCGAGGCGGTGACGACGATTTCACCCAGGCCTTCGCCCGATGCGGCGGGCGCTTCGGTCTGGGCATGGGCGGCGCCGATCGGCGCCAGAGCGGTGAGTGCGACGGCGAGCGCGCCGCGCGAAATGCTGGTGAAGATATGCGAAGATGTCATATTTGGCCCCCTTGATTGGCCTGGCACCCGTTTCCCTGCTTGTGTCCGCTGTTGCGGATCGCGCGCGACGCTATGCGCGCGCGGGCCTGGGGGCAAGCAAGACTGTCGCCATTCTGTAGCATCCGTGCAACAGATTTGCCAAAATGCGACAGTCCGACCCCATGGCGCTGTCAGGCCGTGCCCCAATGCAAAGCGTCGAAGGGACTTCGCACGGGCCGCATTGGCGATTATAGCGCGCGAATGGATGACGCACGCGACCGGGGGCTGACCCTCAACCCCAAATATGATGACCATGGCCTTATCACCGCGGTGGTGACCCATGTCACCTCGGGGGAAGTGCTGATGGTGGCGCATATGAATGCGCAGGCGCTGGCGCTGACGGTCGAGACGGGTCTGGCCCATTTCTGGTCGCGCAGCCGCCAATCACTGTGGAAGAAGGGCGAAAGCTCCGGCCATATGCTTGTCGTGCGCGATATCCGGATCGACTGTGACCAGGATGCCGTCTGGGTGCTGGCCGAGCCGGCGGGACCGACCTGCCACACCGGTGCGCGGTCCTGCTTCTTCCGCCGGATCGGACCCGATGGGCTGAGCGCGGTCGATGAACCGGGCGTCGATGCGGCGCACTAGCCTTTTCCTTGCATGTCTTCTGGGCGGGTGTCAGCAAGCCGCGACGCCGGGCGCAGCTGCGCCCGATCGCGCCGGGGCTGCGGTTTCGGGGCTGGAGCGCGCGGCGATCGAGACGGGTGCGATTACGGATGCGTCCAAGGTCGCGCCGGTCGGGCTGTTCCAGCGCCGGCATGAGGCGGGGCGAGATTCGCTCTGCGTCCTTCCCGCCAAGACGGGCGACTATCGTTTCGGGCTGGAGGCGATCTTCGGCACCGAACAGAGCTGCCATGGCGAAGGCACGGCGCGGCGGGCTGGCGACAAGCTGATCCTGAGCTTTTCCGGGGGCAGGAAGTGCATCATCGTCGCCCAATATGATGGCGACCAGGTCGCGCTGCCCGGCGTGGTCGACATGGCCTGTGACCGGCTGTGCGACGGGCGCGGCAATCTGGAAGGGGTGACCTTCCCGCGCATCGCCAATGATGCGGGCGCGGCCCTGCGCGCGCGCGATCGCGAGGACGAACCGCTGTGCGAAGCGGACTGAACGGGGCCGGCATATCTGCCAGCCCCATCAGGTTGACTAGCGATAGCCGGCTGCGGCGAGCAGGGCGACCAGGTCCATCCGCTTGACCTTGAGCGATTCCGGCGCCGACACGTCGATCCACTCGTCGGGCGAATGACCCCGGCCGCCGGTCGCCGCGCGCGGGATGGTGATGGCCGGGATGCCCAGGCTCATCGGCACATTGGCATCGGTCGAGCTGAAGCTCATGCGCGCGCTGACGCCTTCGGCGGCATAGGCGGCGGCGGTCTGGCGGACCAGCGGCGTGTCGGCGGCGGTGCTGCCGGCCGGACGATCGCCCACGACCTTCTTGTCGACGCGGATCGGCCCTTCCTTGATCGAGCGGGCGCCATTTTCGGTCTCGACCGCCTTGTCCACCGTGGCCAGGAACGCCTGTTCCAGCTTGGCCAGTTCAGCCGCGCTTTCCGATCGCATGTCGACCTGCAGCCAGACCTCCTGCGGGATGGCGTTGACCGAGGAGCCGCCGCCCACGACGCTGGCGCTGTAGGTCGTCTTGGGCGACTGGGGCACCGGGATCTTGTAGAGGTCGACGATCGCCTGGCTCATCGCCGTCATCGGATTGACCAGGCCGAAGGCGCCGAAGCTGTGGCCACCGGGGCCGGTGAAGGTCAGACGATAGCGCTTCGATCCGACGCCGCCATTGATCAGGCCATCGACCGAGCCATCGTCGATCGAGAAGAAGCTGGCGATGCGGTCCTTATATTTGCCCTTGTGGAACAGTTGCTTCATGCCGCGCAGGTCGCCCAGGCCTTCCTCGCCGACATCGCCGACGAACAATATGTCCATCGGCGCGCTGATATTGGCGCCGACGATCGCCTTGATGAGGCTCAATTGGGTGGCGAGGCCGGCGACATCGTCCCCGACGCCGGGTGCGTGGAGCTTGTTGCCCTCGCGCCGGACCGTGACCGGCGTGCCTTCGGGAAAGACGGTGTCAAGATGGGCGGACACGACGATCAGCTTGCCGCCCGGCTTGCCGCTGCCACGGCGCAGGCCCAGCACATTGCCGCCCTCGTCAATCTCCACATCGGTAAGGCCGGCGGCGCGGAACATGTCGGCATAGGCCTTGGCCCGCGCCTCTTCCTTGAAGGGGGGCGCCGGAATCTGGGTCAGGGTGACGATGTTCTCGACCCACTGATCATGTTCGGCCTCCAGCGCGGCGAAGGCGGCCTTGACCGCCGGGCGCGCGCGGATCGCGGCAATGGCGCGGGCATCGGCCGGTGCGGTCGCGCTGGCGGGCGTCGCGGCACGGACCGGAACCGACAGGGCCGTGCTGGCCAATATTATACAGAGCGCGAACCGCTTCATTCTGGACCCCTTTTATGGTGAGCGCACCGGCGTGGGCGCCGGGGTCCGTCTAGCCGGGGAGGCCGGCGCGCATCAATGGCCGATATAGCGGCCGGGGCGGTGGTTGACGAACAGCACGGCGTTGATCGCGGCGGCCGACAGGACGGACAGGCCAAAACGCTCGGCATTGAGGATCGGCAGCGAGGCGAGCAGGATCAGCACGTCGCAGGCCATCTGGGTGCGGCCGGCATTCCAGCCGCGCGATTTCTGCAGGATCAGCGCGACCACGCCGACACCGCCCACGCCCGCGCCATGGCGCGCGATGGCCAGGATGCCGAAGCCGATGATCGAGCCGCCGAACAGCGCGGCGAAGAAGGGGCTGATCCGGGCGATTTCCATCGCATAGGGCATGGCAAGGCCGACGCCCATGATCGCGATATTGGCGAACAGGGTCTTGAGGCCAAAGGCCATGCCCATCGCCCGCCCGGCGAACAGGAAGAAGGGGATGTTGATCAGCAGGAACAGCGTCGCGGGCGACAGATGGATCAGATAGGACAGCAGCAGCGCGATGCCGGCCATGCCGCCGGTCACCAGCTTTGCCTGTTTCAACAGCATCAGCCCCATGGCGATGAAGGCGCAGCCGATGGCGATCGCATAGAAATCCTCGGCAGGACTATGCGGCCGCGCGACATGGGCGGGCGGAACGGGCAGGGCAGGAGACGGCGCCGGGGGCGTCGGGTCGGTCGAGGTCATGGCATGTCCGAAAAGCGTGAGCGCCCCGTGCCATCCTCTCTTGTCGTCTTTGTCCGCGCCCATAGTCGCAGACGGGCATTCTGAAAAGGGGCGTTAACCGGCGTCGACCTGTTTCGGGCCGAAGCGGTCGATCGCCTCGAACAGGCGTGTGAGCGCGATCCGTTCCTCCGCGTGGATTTCCGGGCGCCAGACTTCGAACAGCAGGACGACGCGGGTGTCATTGCCCCGGTTCCAGGCCTCATGTTCGATGCTGTCGTCGAAGATCAGCATTTCGCCCGGCACCCAGGCGCGGGTCTCTGCACCGACCCGCAGCGCGCAATTGTCGGCCACGATCAGCGGCAGATGGCAGATCAGGCGGGTGTTGAGCACGCCATGATGAGGCTGGATATGGGTGCCCGGTTTCAGCAGCGACCAGAGCGCCATCGGCGATCGGCCGGCGATGACGGGCCGGGGCACCTGTTCCAGCGCGGCCATGACGGCTGCGCAGCGCGCAGCATGGTCGGCCACGATCTCGCCATCCTGCCAGAAATAATAGGCGCCCCAGGAGGGGTCGTCGCGCAGCGGATTGTTGGGCGCCGGCCGATCGGTGGGCGTCTGGACATAGGGCGCGAAATCGGGCGCACCGGCGCGGACGTCGTTCAGTTCGGCGATAATGGCGTCGGTTGCCGCTTCAACCGCCGGTACCCAGGCAAATTCGTCGCGCTCGTAAAAGGCGCGCTGCGGCAGGCCAGGAAAATAGAACATGCTGGGCTGCTGGAGATAAAGCTGCGTCTTGCCCAGCAGCAGGTCGGTCGCCTGGGCAATGCGCGGGAGCGTGGGGAGGCCAGCCATCGCCGCGTCGAGATGATCCTCGAAATCCCGGCTGGCGCCGGCGATCGCCTCCTGCGCGCGTTGAAGCAGCGGTTGTAAAGCGGGCGGGGCGCCATGGGCGGCGGCCTGTGCCAGGGCGCTGCGGAACCAGGATGTCGCGCCACGCAGATCGCCGCGCCGCTGGAAATTCTGCCCCATGGCGAGCAGCGCGGGCAGGTTGCGCATATCCTGTTGAAGGATGCGGTTGAGCGCCGCCTGTTCGCCGTCCAGATCGCCCAGCCGATTGCAGGCCTGGGCCAGCAGCATGGCCGGGGGATCGGCCATTTCATAGAGGGTGGCGCGCGCCACTGCCGCGTCGCCGCGACGCAATGCGGCGATCGCCGCGTCCTGCAAATTCTGTTCGCGTGCCCGATCCGTCATCCGTCCGCCTTAACCAGCGGAACGGATGGAAGGAAGCGGCTTATTCGCAGGGGACCAGTGCGGGCTGGGCGCTACGCCGTGCGGTGGCGATGGCGACCAGATAGATGGCCAGGCCGCCCAGCGACAAGGCGCAGCCGATCCAGCCGGTCGACACCAGGCCATAGCCCGCCGCGATCGACAGGCCGCCGAGCCAGGGGCCGAGCGCATTGGCGATGTTGAAGGCGCTGTGATGCAGCGCGGCCGCCAGCGTCTGGGCGTCGCCCGCGACATCCATCAACCGGGCCTGCAACGGCGTGCCCATGCCGCCGCCAATGCCGATCAGGAAGACGATGAGGCTGAGGCTCCAGATATTGCCGGCCATGAAGGGGAAGAGGGCCAGCGCGACCGCGCTCCACAGCAGGATGCCGATGACGGTGCGGTTGAGCGCGCGGTCGGCGAGCCAGGCAACCGCCAGATTGCCGACCGTCATGCCGAGGCCAAAGACGATCAGGACCAGCGGCACCAGGGTTTCGGACACATGGGTCACCTCGATCATGGTCGAGGCGACATAGGTGTAGACCGCGAACAGGCCGCCAAAGCCGATCGCGCCGGTCAGCAGGGTCAGCCAGACCTGCGACTTGCCGAGCGCGCTCAGTTCGCGCATCGGGCTGGCCTTCGGGTCGCCGGCATCGCGCGGGGCGTAGAGCGCGACCAGGCTCATAGTCAGCACGGCGAGCGCGCAGACCACGAAGAAGCCCGAGCGCCAGCCCAGTATCTGGCCCATCCAGTTGGCGACCGGAACGCCCAATACTGTGGCGATGGTCAGGCCCGACATCACCTTGGCGATCGCGAGGGTGCGCTTCTCGATCGGCACCAGGCTGGCCGCGACCAGGGCGGCGACACCGAAATAGGCGCCATGGGGCAGGCCCGAAAGGAAGCGGAACAGCAGCATCCAGTGATAGCTGGGGGACAGGGCCGACAGGCCGTTGCCGACCGCGAACATCGCCATCAGCGCGATCAGCAGCGTGCGGCGCGGCAGGCGCGCGGCAAAGGCGGCGATCAGCGGCGCGCCGACCACCACGCCCAGCGCATAGGCGCTGATCGCATGGCCGGCGGTCGGCAGGTCGATGTGGAGGTCGCGCGCGAAGAAGGGCAGCAGGCTCATGGAGGCGAATTCGGTTGTGCCGATCGCAAAGGCGCCCACGGATAGCGCGAAAAGGACGAGCGCGGGGTGCGCCTTGTGGGACTGGCTGCCCATGACAAGCTCCATGCTGCATTGCAAAATGACGGAAGTCCGCCAGATGGGCCGAGTGACAGCGTTGGTCAAGGCTGCATACGTATGAGAATCTTGCAACTGGCGACGCATCTGGTGCAACGCGGCATCGAATGACGCTTTTTCATTTTATCGTATATGGTATTCGACAGGCATGGGCATAAACGAGATGAACGGGCAGGGGGCGGTGCCCTCGGTCGCC